>ERZ1023666.534-NODE-534-length-15624-cov-43.675059_pt1 | contig 15624 bp, 17 predicted proteins | sample MGYA00380341_ERZ1023666 | MGnify/ENA primary metagenome ERZ1023666 (study PRJEB33179, sample SAMN07448983) | human gut metagenome | biome: Human-gut; feature: Human associated habitat; material: Faeces | host: Homo sapiens | place: India: Bhopal | collected...
TGGATCAGTTCCATCATTCTTCTCCTGCTCTTCCACGTACCTTATATAGAGAGTACGGTTGGCGGCACTGATACCATCATGCTGAATGGTGTTTTCGAAGCGGTATGCATCCTTCTGATATTCCCGGCGATAGTATGGCTGGGAGCGAGCGGAACAACAACCGACCGTTTCAGCACCCGCGTCTGCACATTCCTGGGCGACATCTCCTTCCCACTCTACATCGTGCACTATCCGTTTATGTATTACTTCTATTCGTGGCTCATCGAGAAGCAGCTCTTCACGCTTGGAGAAACCTGGCCCGAGGCGCTCATCACCTGTGCAGTTTCGATAGCAGCCGCCTGGCTCTGTCTGAAGTTCTACGATCTGCCAGTGCGCAGATGGCTGGCGGCAAAGACACGAACAAAGAATGGTACTCGCAGGTAAAACTACGATAAAAAAGGAAAAACCCCCATTTTTTCTTGCGGAATCAAAATATTCATCGTATCTTTGCAGAAAAATATAGGAGATTAGATTATGACAGATACAGAAATGAACAATAGAAGATTGCCAGTAGGCATCCAGTCCTTTGAAAAAATCAGAAAGGGTGGATATCTTTATGTTGACAAGACAGATATTATCTGGCAACTTGCCAACAGAAATAAAACGTATAATTACCTGAGCCGCCCACGCCGCTTCGGTAAGTCGATTCTCGTGGATACACTCCAGGCTTACTTCGAGGGGAAAAAGGAACTCTTCGAGGGATTGAAGGTGATGGAGCTGGAGAAAGAATGGACCTGCTATCCCGTCATTCGACTCGACATGAGTTGCGGAGGAGCTACCCCCGAAGAACTCAACTCCTATCTCGATGACGCCTTCTATAAACTTGAACAGAAGTATGAAGTAGCGGTCCGCCCGGAGGCTTCCCTTGCCGTCCGCTTCCAGAACATCATCGAAACGATGTTTCAAAAGACCGGAAAACAGGCGGTTATCCTCATCGATGAGTATGATTCTCCATTGCAGCATTCCTGGAAGACTCCTCAGCATGATGCCTGCACAGCCATCTATAAATCCGTGTTTGCCATCTTGAAAAAAGAGGACGAGCACGAACGTTTCGTCTTCATCACGGGCATCACCAAGTTCACACAAATCTCCCTCTTCTCCGTGCTCAACAACCTGAGTAACATCAGTTTTGATGCACCCTACGCCACCATCTGCGGTATTTCAAAGCAGGAAGTTGCCGACAACTTCATGCCTGAGATTGAGGCGATGGGAGAAGAAAACGGATGGACTCCGGAGGAGACGCTGAAGCAGCTCACGGCGTTTTACGACGGATATCATTTCTGTCATGAAAATATGATTGACATCTTCAATCCGTTCAGCCTCATCAATGCCCTGGAGGATAGGAAATTGAGAAATTACTGGGCCTCATCTGGAGCAACCTCGCTGCTTCCAAAGTTTGTGGATGATCTGGAGATTCGTTTAAAGGATTTTGACCATAGTGCCCTGTTGAGTACAACCATAGAAACTTCCGATGTGACGGGCGGTGGAGCAGAACTGTTTCTTTATCAGTCTGGCTATCTCACAATAAAGGGCTACATGAACGGAACTTACCTCCTGGGTATTCCAAACTTCGAGGTAAGACAGGCTCTGAATGAAATAGTTTTGCCAACCCTTTCCATGCGTAAGGGTAATGACATTCAGTCACCACAAGCTTTTCTGAATCTTTACCTGAACATGGGAAATCTACCAGAAGCAATGAAGTGTCTGAAAGCCCTTGTTGCGGATGTGCCATACAGCAACAAGAAGCTTGCAAGCATGGATATGGAAGAGCGTTACCGTCTGATTCTGAGCACCATCTTCAATGCCATTGGCTGTAGAGTGGAAGTTGAGAAGATGATATCTACAGGTAGAATAGATATGGTGGTAGAAACATCAACCATCATCTATGTATTGGAATTGAAACTGAGCAACAATGGTGGTGTTAACGCTGCTGCAGAACAAATTAAAGCTAAGCGGTATGCAGAACCATTCAAAGCGGACAAGCGCAAAATAATAGCTCTTGCCATAGAACTAGAAGATTTAGGAAAGGGATTGATAGATTGGAAAGAAGTGGAATAGACTTTGTAAAATACAGCTCCAAACAAATATCCCGCCAGGTGTCCTGCTGGATTAAAAATCCGTTGGGACATTTGGCGGGTTCTTTTGTTTATCATAAAGACTAATGATAATCCTTTCTTTCTATCCTCCTGGCTCGCATGTTCAGCTTACGAGGGTCTTGACGCAAATCCCAGAGATCCACCAGCCAGAGGATTTCTTTCTCTTCATTGTAGAAATAGATAATCTTAAAGTTCTTCATGATGATAGCACCACGATACTTTCTCCATTTTTGCAGTTCAGGCACAAACGGATAACTCTCAGGCATCAACCTCAGCTGATGTTTAATACCAATCAAGCTATCAATCCACTTTTTGGCTGTTTTTCTACCGAATTCCAACAAAGCGTAGTCTACACATTTGTCAAATTCGCTATCAAACAAATCATCTGCCTTTATCTCCATTGTGCAATCTTCTGTTCTAATCTTGCAATCAAATCATCCACTGGATGACCATAGTTCGGGTCATCCAAGTGCTTGTCTATTTCTGCGCAATGCTCCATCACCTGCTCCAGCGAGCGCCCCATAGGATAGGAATCGGTGTCGTAAGCCTCATCCCATGATACGGATGATGCAGATGATACTGATGATGCTGATGATGCTGCCGAACGATAAGCAGGCGATGGTTCACAGACCTTATCCCCTGCTATCTTCGATTCCTCGATATGATATTTCTTTTCCTCCATAATTCTTTCGCTTTTAAAGTTCCACATAATTATTTATATTTTGAGACTGAGAGCCTTTTTGGATTCTGCCTCATATCCCAAATATCAACAATATGCACCACATCCAAGGATTCATCATAATAATAAACCAACTTGAAATTACGCATAAAATTAGCCCCCCGAAGCAAATAGCTAAACTTCGGTGCACCAAGAAAAGGAGGCTTTGCCTCAGGATATTTTTTCAGGAAGTTCTGAATTTTCTTCAGTTCTTCTTTCCACTTTCGAGCAGTTTTCTTACCAAAACTCTCATAAGCATCGATAATATACTGGCGTTCCTTTTCTTCATACAGTTTGTGAACAACTATCTCAGCCATGGGAATTCCTCATATAAACGTTCATTAAAGGCATCAACAGATTCCCATTTAGAAGGATCATCCTTAATGGTCTCACAATAATCGATACTATCCAAAAGACCCTCATAGCTAAAATGATTTTTAAGAACAGGAATTTCATCTTCCTGCTCTATCCCAGAATCAATCACGTGATGAGATACAGACTCTGATGCAACAGATGCATAAGCTGGCGATGGCTCGCAGACCTTATCCCCTGCTATCTTCGATTCCTCGATATGATATTTCTTTTCCTCCATATTTTCTTTCGCTTTTAAAGTTCCACGTTACTTATTTGGTGCAAAAATACGAAGAAAGATTGAAACTCGCAAGAAAATCTGAAAGAAAATGGCAGAGAGCACTGAAATTTAATGGATTATAAGGATAATTTCCTCACACAAAAAGAAAAACAAAGCCAGCCTTCTCCTGCGAAAAGGCTGGCTTTTTTATCATTATTACAGTAATTTCTATTGCTACTTGTTGAAATATTTCTTGCCACCCTGCTGGATAACGATGCCCTTGGCATTCTTGCCTACCAGCATGCCAGCCATATTGAAGGTCTTGGCAGACTTCACCGCCTGCGTGCGGGCAAGCTCTGTGATACTTGTATCGGTCTTGTCAATCAAGTAGATGACATACTGATATAGACTATTACCCAGGTATTCCTCAGTACCAAAATAAGTCTTGCCATTAGCACGATAGATGGTAAATGTATCCCCGATGTAATCAACAGTTGACACAGAGAACAATTCCTTTCCGTCCTCATCCTTTACTACAAGACAAGGCTCATAGTACTTATCCTCTACATCTTTGACAAAAACGATTTTTCCATCCTCAATACCTGCAATAGGACATGCACTTATAGATCTCGTAGAATTTGTTGTGGCAGACACCTCTTTATAGGTTTTCACCAAATACTCATACTTATCATCATTATTAAACACATTCTGAGAAAGGTATTCATGAGAACCCTCATTGCAGTTTGCATCATAATCATGCACCTCTATCGCATGGACACTTTCTGCCCACTTATACTCATGGTTCTCCTGGGTTTCATCCACCTTCCAATCTAAACTAGAAGTATCAACCTCTACTATTTTTGTAAGATTTTTAACTCTATACAATTTGTTGTCGGAAGAATTATAATAAAAGTAACTTTCACTAACTGTTATAGGATCGAAACTAGAAACGATACGTAGCCAATCATCATCAAGATGGAAGGCGAAATTACCACTATCATCAGTAAAGAAATCCACTGTATATTTATCCATCATCTTGGCAATAGCAGCCTTAAATTCGGCCATCGTCGTAACTGGAATCAGAAAACCTTTATCCGTATCATAAACACCATAAACACTACCCCAATACTGTTCCTCATAACCTTTATCAAGAATCTGCTTGGTCTTAAAGTCGGCCAAAGCTTTCATTCGTACTACTTTATTCTTGAACTCCTTAGGTTCGTAGCTGAAAGTTTTCGCTACATTAAAGGAAGCATCATAAACCGTGAACTCTACCGGCTGGTTTTCATTGCGTTCAACTCCGATGGTTGAATAAGGAGTGATGACACCAGTGGTAGTGAGGCTCTTTGGGATAAAACCAAAACCATCGCCCTTCATCTTAGTCACTTCAGAAACCTGCGCACTGGCAGCCAAAGCCATGACTGCTAAAGCTGAAGCAAGTAATGTTCTCTTCATAATTCTAAAATAGTTATAAGTCTGGATGTCCGGCAAACTTAGATTAAATTAATTGTTCTAAAATTCTAGATTACAGCAAAAGCCAAGCGTAGACATCTTTCGCCCTACCACTTTTCATCCAATTATTATTCGATGTTACCGGGCGACACTTTTGCTTATGCAGCAGTTATATGGGTTTATCAGCCCCCAGGGCCATATAGCTAGGTGCATCCTCATCCTCCGAAGTTCTGAGTGCAAAGAAAGCTTGCTTTCAAAATTGCCCAGTGCAGTTTTGTATTTGCAAAGATACTGCAAAAATCAAAGATAACAAAAAGATTCGCCACCTTTTTTATATTATCCCCCATTTTTTCTTGCGAAATCAAAATATTCGTCGTATCTTTGCAGAAAGAATTTGTAGAAAGGTGGATGGCTCGCAAAAAGCTATCCTGAAAACATAGGAGATCAGATTATGACAGATATAGAAATGAATGATAGAAGATTGCCGGTAGGTATCCAGTCCTTTGCTGAAATAAGAAGAGAAGGTTACCTGTATGTTGACAAGACTGATATGATATGGAGACTTGCCAACAAAGGGAAAAAGCACAATCTCCTTATTCGCCCACGCCGCTTTGGCAAGTCGATTCTCGTGGATACACTCCAGGCTTACTTCGAGGGGAAAAAGGAACTCTTCGAGGGATTGAAGGTGATGGAGCTGGAGAAAGAATGGACCTGCTATCCCGTCATTCGACTCGACATGAGTTGCGGAGGAGCTACCCCCGAAGAACTCAACTCCTATCTCGATGACGCCTTCTATAAACTTGAACAGAAGTATGAAGTAGCGGTCCGCCCGGAGGCTTCCCTTGCCGTCCGCTTCCAGAACATCATCGAAACGATGTTTCAAAAGACCGGAAAACAGGCGGTTATCCTCATCGATGAGTATGATTCTCCATTGCAGCATTCCTGGAAGACTCCTCAGCATGATGCCTGCACAGCCATCTATAAATCCGTGTTTGCCATCTTGAAAAAAGAGGACGAGCACGAGCGCTTCGTCTTCATCACGGGCATCACCAAGTTCACACAAATCTCCCTCTTCTCCGTACTCAACAACCTGAGCAACATCAGTTTTGATGCACCCTACGCCACTATCTGCGGCATTTCGAAACAGGAAGTTGCCGAAAACTTCATACCTGAGATTGAGACGATGGGAGAAGAAAACGGATGGACTCCAGAGGAGACCCTGAAGCAGCTCACGGCCTATTACGACGGATATCATTTCTGCAGCGATAACATGGTAGATATATTCAATCCGTTCAGCCTCATCAATGCCCTAGAGGATAGGAAATTGAGAAATTACTGGGCTTCATCAGGGGCCACTTCCCTATTGCCAAAGTTCGTGGATGACATGGAAATGAAGATGGAATATTTTGACCACTGCTTCATCGAGGGCGATACCCTGGAGACATCGGACGTGGTGAATGGCGGAGCCGAGCTCTTCCTCTACCAGTCGGGTTATCTCACCATCAAGGGTTACGACGATGGCGTTTACATCCTGGGCTTCCCTAACTTTGAAGTTCGCAAGGCATTATACCGGGTAGTGGTTCCTGCCTTGACCATGAAGTCGAATTCGGAAGTGGTTTCTGCGCAGAGCTTCCTCAGAAAAATGATGCAGGACGGCAATACCGCTGAAGCCAAGAAGGCATTAAAGGCTCTTATCGCCGATGTTCCATACAGCAACAAGAAAATGGCTAGCATGGATATGGAGGAGCGTTACCGGCTGATAATGAGCACAATATTCAGAGCCTTGGGCTTTAGGGTGGAAGTAGAAAGGATGCTGGCCACTGGCAGAATTGATATGATTGTAGAGGTTCCATCCTTCATCTACGTCCTGGAACTGAAGCTATCTAACAATGGTGGCATTTCTGCTGCCGAGAGCCAGATAAAGGAAAAGAGCTACATCGAGCCCTTCAAGGCCGACAAGCGCAAGGTCATCGCCCTGGCAGTGGAACTCGATGAAACAGGCAAGGGACTGATAGATTGGAAAGAAGTGGATGAGTCTTTGTAAAATACAACTCCAAACAAACATCCCGCCAGGTGTCCTACCGGATTCAAAATCCGTTGGGACACCTGAATACCAATCAAGCTATCAATCCACTTTTTGGCTGTTTTTCTGCCGAATTCCAACAAAGCGTAATCTACACATTTGTCAAATTCGCTATCAAACAAATCATCTGCCTTTATCTCCATTGTGCAATCTTCTGTTCTAATCTTGCAATCAAATCATCCACTGGATGACCATAGTTCGGGTCATCCAAGTGCTTGTCTATTTCTGCGCAATGCTCCATCACCTGCTCCAGCGAGCGCCCCATAGGATAGGAATCGGTATCGTAAGCCTCATCCCATGATACTGATGATGCTGATGATGCTGCCGAACGATAAGCAGGCGATGGTTCGCAGACCTTATCCCCTGCTATCTTCGATTCCTCGATATGATATTTCTTTTCCTCCATAATTCTTTCGCTTTTAAAGTTCCACATAATTATTTATATTTTGAGACTGAGAGCCTTTTTGGATTCTGCCTCATATCCCAAATATCAACAATATGCACCACATCCAAGGATTCATCATAATAATAAACCAACTTGAAATTACGCATAAAATTAGCCCCCCGAAGCAAATAGCTAAACTTCGGTGCACCAAGAAAAGGAGGCTTTGCCTCAGGATATTTTTTCAGGAAGTTCTGAATTTTCTTCAGTTCTTCTTTCCACTTTCGAGCAGTTTTCTTACCAAAACTCTCATAAGCATCGATAATATACTGGCGTTCCTTTTCTTCATACAGTTTGTGAACAACTATCTCAGCCATGGGAATTCCTCATATAAACGTTCATTAAAGGCATCAACAGATTCCCATTTAGAAGGATCATCCTTAATGGTCTCACAATAATCGATACTATCCAAAAGACCCTCATAGCTAAAATGATTTTTAAGAACAGGAATTTCATCTTCCTGCTCTATCCCAGAATCAATCACGTGATGAGATACAGACTCTGATGCAACAGATGCATAAGCTGGCGATGGCTCGCAGACCTTATCCCCTGCTATCTTCGATTCCTCGATATGATATTTCTTTTCCTCCATATTTTCTTTCGCTTTTAAAGTTCCACGTTACTTATTTGGTGCAAAAATACGAAGAAAGATTGAAACTCGCAAGAAAATCTGAAAGAAAATGGCAGAGAGCACTGAAATTTAATGGATTATAAGGATAATTTCCTCACGCAAAAAGAAAAACAAAGCCAGCCTTCTCCTTCGAGAAGGCTGGCTTTTTTATCATTATTACAGTAATAGATACTGCAAAAATCAGAGATAACAAAAAGAATCGCCACCTTTTTAATATTATCCCCCATTTTTTCTTGCGAAATCAAAATATTCGTCGTATCTTTGCAAAAAGATTCAGTTACAAAAAGAAGCATTATGGACAAGCAGATCAATGAACTCCTAGAGGTTCTGAAAGAATACCAGGAGTTGGGAATATCTGAGCAGATAGACTATCAGAAGTTCTATCTCTACTCTATCATCACCCACTCCACCGCCATCGAAGGCTCCACCGTGACCGAGATTGAGAACCAGCTTCTCTTCGACGAAGGTATCACGGCTAAAGGCAAACCGATAGTGGAACAACTCATGAACCTCGATCTGAAGAGAGCTTACGAGCAATCCATCAGATGGGCAAGAGAGCACACGCAAAACCTGAGAAATGAGATTCTTGAATACAGGAAATCTATGGAAGAAGATATTGCGATAGCTGATATCAAAGTGCAGATGGAAGGAGAAAACAAGATGGAAAAGGAGAAGCAGGAGGTGGACCAGAAAGGTGGACCAGAAACGAGAAATGCCATTTTGCAACTTATCGCCAGCAATGGGAACATCACTTCCAGAGAAATCGCTAGCACTCTGAATATCAACAGAAGTGCTATCTCCAAGCATCTCAAGAAGATGCAGGAAGATCATATCATCCGCAGAGAAGGCTCGCAGAAATCAGGCAAATGGGTTATTATATCATAATTCTAAAAGTTACGATTATGGCAAAACAATTAATAAAGTTCATGAATGAGCGCTTGCAACGAGAAATGGATAAGCTTTGGGAATCTGGCGAAATGAGCAATGAAAAGTTGCAGAAAATGCAGTCAGAGCATTTGCGCACGGCTTATAAATAAACTGACAGATAATCAATCTCCATTACCATTAAAATGCTATTTTTTCAAGCATAAATCAACCTTATCCTCGAAAAAGTGTATGATTTAACATTTGTTATCATCGAAAAAGTGTATTTTTCGGGATATTCGGTGGTCCTGACAATAGAAAAGCAGTTGTTGCCTCTTACCGCAACAACTGCTTTTTCTTTTACAATATCATCAGCTATTCTACTACAATACATACTGTATCATAACAAAAGCATCCTTCTCCTTTCTACATCTCCTTAATCTCCAGCGTCACTTCGTTGCCTCGCCACACCGCCTTCTTGATGCGCTCGTAGAGGGTGGTGAAAAGCGACTGGCTCTTCAACACATAGCCGGGGGCATGAACCTCGCCCACCAGGATGCTGCCACGGCTCATCGTAAACGGACCGTTGCCCGGCTGAATCATCGCACATGGCAGGGAGGTGAAGGCTGAAATATCACCAAACTCGTGAGAATGACGAGCCTTGCAGCAAAGCTCAAACTGGGATGAATCCATCGGAACCAGGAACGGCATCTTGCGACGGTGATAGATGCACTTGCCAATGCACACACGATACTTACCTGCCGGAAGACAATCTGCCTCACGCTCCACGGTGCCGCATACCTTCACCAGCTCAATCTCTTCGCCAGCAACCTCTTTCACAACTTTGAGTGTGCCCATGATGGTGCCACGCTCACGCAATAAACGATAAACATAAATTTCCATATCTACCTAAATTAAATTAAAAAGCAAATTAATAAACATAATAAACATAATAATAAAAAGCATAATTATCAGACACTTACGCTGCCCTGCACCTTAGCTTTCGCCACCTCCAGCGTCATTCCTTCACTACGACGGAGCTTGAGATAATACTCACTCAAATCCTTGCAACCTTCGGGCAACTGATGGTAAACCAAACTGGGCAATACTTTCTTCAGCTCAAAATAAAGGCTCAATCCAGCTTCGTCCTGATCAGGGAAAATGTGAAGATTTCTTCCGGCAAGAAGCCCTTGAAAACTGCGGTCGAAAAGCGTGGCACTGGGGATGGCTATGGCATGAAAGCCCAGGGTCAATGCCGTCCAGCAATCAGAGGGTCCCTCGGTGATGAGCAGCGGTTCACCAGGAGGATAATCCTTCAACCGGTCGAGCCCATATATCATGCGATGACTGCCTGGTGCAAACTTGAATCGGGGAATCTCCTTCGGCTTTGCTTCATCAAGAGATACCTTATTCATATCGAAAGATAACTCAGACTTCTTCTTTCCCAGATAGCGGCTCTGCACGGAAACCAGTCTTCCCTCCTGGTCGAAATAGGGAAAGATGAGCGATGGTCCGTCAAACACTCCACGCCCCACTCTCGCCATGCATACGCTTTGCTCCGTGCTCACTATGTGGCAAACCTTCAATGCCTCCGGGCTGAGCAACCGCTCCTCGAAGAGGAATCTCTGCCCCGATTCCGAAAGATGCATCTGCCGGAACATCTGCTGGTAAAACTCCACATCTACGGATGATGGGGCAACATAAGCCGAAGATGGGTGTCCATGCGAGACATGGGTTTCTGCAAAATGCGCTCTCAGGGAAGCCAGTCTTCTGTCTGATGCCGTAACCGCCTTTTTCACATCTTTGCGATGAGTATCTCTGTGCTCATCGGCGATATACACATCAAAATGGTCTGCCAGCCAGCGGCATGCCTCGCTGAAGCCCAGGTTCAGTCGCTCTCTCACCAGTCCGATGGTATCGGCAGAGAATCCGCAGCTATAGCAGTGGCAGGTGTTCTTCCTTACATTGAAGGCGAGACTCGGATGATGATCATCGTGGTGGATGCAGAGGGCTCGCTTGTTGCGGAGCCCCATGCCCAGAAGATCAGCCACCTGCAAGATGTCGAGCTCGCGAAGTTTCTGAATGTCATATTTATCTATCATTTTTTCGTTGTTTTTTTCTTACTTTCCTTACCTGTTTTAGAATACACATTTTTATCTATTTTCTTGATCCAACCCTTACGAGTCCAATTACAGATAAAATTTTTTACTGGAGTCTTCAAGTCATTACGCTTCAGATATTCCGCCAGGAAATCACGCGAAAACTGCTGTGGTAACTCATCAAACCAATTATTGGTCTTATATGGAACCAACTCCGACTCAGCATTGATTTCCTCAAAAACATGTCCCCATTTTCCCAACATATTCTGCAGAATTCTATCAGCGCAAGCTAGATAAATTTGCTTTACCAATTTATGTATCTCCTGTTCTTCCTTGACACCCTCAAGCTGGTAAAGATATTGCATCAGTGAAGCTATACGGAAGGCACTGACACTACTTCTTTTGTAAAAAACATCCAGAGCCTTAGACATCGTCTTCAACACTCTTTTACGCTGCAACTCACACCAACGCTGTACAGTGGAATCAAGCCATTGCGTATCAAGGAGTCGCTCCTTACATAATTTTTTACCATCCTCCTCATAACAGCCCTGCATCAGCTTTTCCAGCATTCTATCCAGGCTTTCTTTCTGCTCTTTACTCAGAGGTTTGAACATCAGCGGATTATCACCTAACCGATTTTCTATATTACAAAGGATAGTTCGAGTCACACTTCCTCCCTCAATGGCAGCTTTGTCCATATATCGATTGATAGCAGCCGGAGTACCTGTATATACATAGCACAACATCAAATCAACCACAGCCGAATAACTAGATTCACTCAGATAATCCTGGCCAAAGAGAGAACCCAGGTCATATCCTGTCTTGTTGATTTGCTTGATATCAGAAAACTGTCGCTTGCTGGCCTGCACGATAGCACCAATCTCATCAGCAAACTGAAACAATGTTTTTGGACATCCATACAGCTTGACAGGAGCATCGGCTCGCTTGATAAGCATAGAAAGAGACAGATTCTCGTGTAGCAGCGTTATATCCGTCTTTGGCTCCGGAGGCAGTTTACCATCCTTTTTACCCTGTCTTCGTTTCAGTTCTGCGTACTTCTGTTCTACACTTCTCTGTTCTGCATCACGCTTCTGCAGAGGAGCCATCAAATACGTCATCAAATATCTGGCAAACGACTTTCCCGAGCTCTGTTCTCCACATACCAGAACATGCAGCAAGATGGCAGAAAGCGAATTGTCGTAAACATAATTCAGACGCAGACGGGTGGCATACACAGCAAGCATGGCACTGGCTACAGCCAAGGTGGCAAACTTGAGTTCAGCAGGGGCCGTCATTATCCATTCTCTCACTCCAGCCGGATAATCCTTGTCACGTATCAGGGGATTGAGATCTGGCTGCGGCACATCTTCATTGTTCATATTGTTAGCAACCTCTTTTTGGTTTCCAGTCTGAGTTGCCACCTGTGGCTGGGTTGCTGGTTTCTTCTGCGAATCCACCTGCAACTGAAGTTTTGAATTCTCCATCATTACAATAATTGTTTTTGACGCTGCAAAGATATAAAGAGAATTCGAGTGTGAGGCTATCGGATATTGTCGGATAATTCATTTTCCGAAAGACATTATCCGCCTAAAACACGCCTAATGCCTCATAACACAACAGAAAATACGGAGAAAAAAAAGGGGAAAAAAAATCCTTTCGGAAAATACATTTTTCGTATTTTCCGAAAGGACACCAATCCGAGAGGACTTTAAAATCCAGTCGCGCAACCTATATAGCTAGAAGGGTGACTCCAGGAAGCGCTGCATAAAACGGTTCACTGCCAGATAGTCACCATCGTATTCATTCAGTTTTTTAGATAACACTTTGGTCAGCGTATCATTTACACTTGAAAGTTTAATCTTGTTTCCCAGTTCATCTTCTCCCAATTCAAAAAGACAATCCTCCATCAGGAACTTGCAAAATGCGGACCCCGCAGAGGGAAGCTTCATTTTTTTATCATCACACCAATATTGCTTGAAGGCATGAATAGATAGAATAAGAAAATTATCCTGCTTCGTATCAAGCATAAGCCCCGTACGCTGGCGGGATGAAATATATTTCTTGAATACCTGAGCCCAATACTCCGTAGCCTCTACATCTTTTTCCTTATCAGCGTTAGTGAATAAAAGAGAAGGTTTTCTTCCCTTTGGATTTCCATTTCTCGCCAACGTGGTTTTAAGTCTGCCTTCGTGATCCGTTAGAGTATTATCGCTATACAGCATATACTCAATAAGCCAATCATTCAGTTCTTCATTATGCGCTTCATAATAAGAATTACTGATAATTGAGCTTATTACATGATCCCTATCTTTTGTTTCCCTAGTCATTTGTTCAAACAAACTAAATGCCAAGGTCTTATAAAAACCATATCCATCTACAAAATCATCACTCAGTTTCATCAGACAGGTAAATAAAATGCCCATAACCAGATCTGCCGACTTGTCAATTTCCTCATCAGGGCATTGAGTCACAGCCAATAGGCGCATATCCCCCCATATCCGACTACGCACAGAAGAATATACCACTAGGACATCCTCATCAGCTTCGGTTCTGCTGATGAAATCCAGCCATGCCATAACTTCCTGAAACACCTCTTCGGGCATCAGATGAAAACACTTCAAGCTCACCACATAAGGCTGGCATAAGATTCTGATTATCTTAAAGAAGATATGATCCTTGTAAGCCCTATCTATCTCATTTCTTGATATGACGCTTATTCTTTCCAGCATTTTGCTCCTCCTGTTCAATAAGTTTCAAATCGGGATAGATTTCATCAAACCATGCAGCAAGCTTTTTCCTCTGCTCTTGAAATGGCAGTTTTTCCTCCACCTCATCATTTACATCTGCTATGATGCTCTTGTCCAAAGGATAGCTAGCCGCCGAATCTTTAGCCGAGGAAATCACTCTGCCACTGGCCAGCGTAGCTTTTATTTCGAAGCCATTTTTGCAAGCTATGCGCGACATGATATCAAAATGTTCCTCCACTTCTGATACGCTCGCATCTTCAGGTAAGCCATAGTCAAAATTGGCAAAAGTTGCCCGAATTCCCATTCCATATTTTATGAACTCTTCAAGCATCATACGCTCTCGCTCGTTTACACTCAGAGGGAACGAGGTCTTGATATTTGGTATCTGCAGACCTATAGACTGAAGGCGGTCTTTTCCGTTACCACACAACAATCTCACTTTTTTCCAAAACTCATCCTTTATGGAAATAGGCCGAATCCTCACATTGTAAGGCTGCTTCTTCCTGAAAAGTTCGTCCAGATAGCTCTCTATATTCTTTCGCACATAGTCAATGTCCTGAAAGGCTGCACTTTTATGCTCTATGCCCATAAGGATATAATCATCAGAATGGCGGAAATCGAACACAACACTGAAGTAAGGGAAATCCATGACATGATTTTCCTTATGCGACTTTTCTGCATTCAAGGTTCTTTGCAACTGCTTCTCCATTCTAAAGTAGAGCATCTCCTTACCAAACTTCGTGAGATTATCAGCCTCTACAGAACGACCTTTGCCATCCAGGAATAACAGTTTTTCATCTATCAGATCGAAAAGTTCATCTGCCAGATTCTTCATTGATTCTACACTTGGCTCATCGTTCAAACCCTTCAGATAGGATTCAAAGGTAAGCCTATAAACAAATATTCTTGCTGTTGGGTTTGCCATTTTTTTTATGTTGTTTATTCACTTGCAAAGGTACTAATAATTGTTGACAATCTATCATTTTTTATCATTTTTTTTTAATTTTAGAAAAAGTATACTAAGAAAAGGAAAGAATAGCCTTTAAACAACAGGGCTATGAGGAGAACAAAATGGGTAAAAAGGTGAGCCAGGCGAAAAGTGAACGAGGTGAATGGTGAACGAGGTGAATCACACGTTTTTCCATCTCTTGCCTATAATTTCTTGTAAAAAGAGATAGTAGTAGCTACGCGCGTACATTATTATATAAGACATTCTTAATCATTGTTTCCTTAGCAGGTATTCGTTTTTCATCAGATTCACCAAATTCACCGTTCACCTCGTTCACTTCGTTCACTTTTTCACAGCCTCATTCACCTTTTCCAACGTTGCCACATCATAATTCCTGCGTCGCCACGTAGCAATTCCTACGTCGCCACGTAATATTTCCTGCGTCGCGACGCAGGAAACGGCAGCTCTATCGAAGGGGATTTCATGCCTCACATCACAACTGCCGGGACACCCCGATTCAACTGCCGGGACAACTATTGCATTTCGCCCAAAAATGTTGTATCTTTGCATCGTCAATGAAAATCATTGATGGGGCTCGCTGACGAACAGGTGTATCATACCCCTGCCCAAGGAAGGATGCCCCGATACAGAAACTAAATTATTCACTAAAAAAGAAAGGAAAAAAGAAATGAAAAAGGAAACTTGGAAGACGATTCTGCAAGTCATCGTCACGGTGCTCACTGCACTCTGTACTTCACTCGGAGTTACGAGTTGCATGCAGTACATGTAGAAACAGGGTAAGCCATTAAGGCTCATCAAGTTAGAAAACTAAATTATTCACTAAAGTACAACGAGTTAGGAAACTAAATTATTCACTAAAAAAACTATTTGAATTATGGGTATCAAAGTAAAAGCTATCGAGCGCAACGTCGC
>ERZ1023666.539-NODE-539-length-15529-cov-15.713067_pt1 | contig 15529 bp, 8 predicted proteins | sample MGYA00380341_ERZ1023666 | MGnify/ENA primary metagenome ERZ1023666 (study PRJEB33179, sample SAMN07448983) | human gut metagenome | biome: Human-gut; feature: Human associated habitat; material: Faeces | host: Homo sapiens | place: India: Bhopal | collected...
AACCAGTCGAGCTGTACGCCATGCTTATCGGCAGAATCAGCACCAGCGAGCATCAGTACATCCTCGTCGGTAACTTCTTTCTTCTTGTCAGCCAACTGGAGGAATTTCTTGTAGATCTTGTCGAGCTTCTCCTCGTCATCTACATTCACGCCGTTAACGTGGAGGCGATACTTCAAGGCTGCACGACCAGAGCGGGCTGTCAATACGATAGCGTTATCATCCAATCCCACATCCTTAGGGTCGATGATTTCGTAAGTCTGGACATTCTTCAGCACGCCATCCTGGTGGATACCAGAAGAATGAGCGAAGGCATTGCGGCCCACAATCGCCTTATTAGGCTGAACAGGCATGTTCATCAGGCTGCTCACCATGCGAGACATAGGCACAATCTTGGTGGTATTGATGTTGGTATCAATATTGATGTGCTTGTGACATTTCAGAATCATAGCAATCTCTTCGAGTGACGTATTACCTGCACGCTCACCGATGCCATTGATGGTCACCTCTACCTGGCGTGCACCATTGAGCACACCCTGCAGGGTATTGGCAGTAGCCATACCGAGATCGTTGTGACAGTGGGTAGAGATGCATGCATTCTCGATGCCGTCAACGTGATCCATCAGATACTTGATCTTGGCACCATACTCATCCGGCAAGCAATAGCCGGTGGTGTCAGGAATGTTAACTACGGTAGCACCTGCCTTGATGACAGCCTCTACCACGCGAGCCAGATACTCATTGTCGGTACGACCAGCGTCCTCAGCGTAGAACTCCACATCCTCAACATACTTCTTGGCATACTTGACAGCAGCCACGGCACGCTCAATGATCTCCTCGCGGTTGGAATTGAACTTATATTTGATATGGCTATCGCTGGTACCGATACCCGTATGAATTCTCTTATGCTTAGCATACTGCAACGCCTCGGCAGCACAGTCGATATCCTTTTCCACCGCACGGGTCAGTGCACAGATGGTAGGCCATGTTACAGCCTTGGAAATCTCTACTACGGAATTGAAGTCACCCGGGCTTGAAATTGGAAATCCAGCCTCAATGACATCAACGCCCAACTGCTCCAGCGCCTTAGCTACCTGAATCTTCTCTACGGTATTCAACTGGCATCCTGGAACCTGTTCGCCATCACGAAGGGTTGTGTCGAAAATAAATAATCTGTCACTCATATCTCTTAAATATTTTTATTTCTCTTATTAATTAAAGCTTTTGCCCTTATAGGGGCAACATTGCGCCCTTACTTTTGGCAAGGGCGTAAAGAGCTGGGAATTAAAAAAGCCTTTCTCACTCCCATATACGGAAGTGTAGAAAGGCTCAATATATCCAAACCGCTGAACTATACGCACACCTTATCACTTCCGCCTACATGCTGCAGTCGAAGTCGAATAATAATAATGCTTGTAATATTCAACGCTAATGCTCTCATATTTTTCTATTTTTATACGTTATATATTTATCGCTGGCAAAGGTAATCATTTTCTCTGATATACGCAAACAATTTATAACTTTTTTAATAGAAAATCTTTCAAATTGCCATTTTTCACCTATTTTTTACCCAAAATCTAGAGAAATGTGCCGTTTTTATGCCAGATTATTCTGAAAAAGAACGTTCTGGTACGAAATTATTCTCTTTTCAACTAGAAAGGTAACGGACCGTCAGGTCCAGTCATCGGCGGAGGTGGAATGGCACCGCTGGCAATCATCCCATCAGCAGCCCCGCTATTCATCTTGGAACCCATGATTTCACCACCCTCCTGTACTGGAGTATAGGAATCGGTAGGATCCTGGAAGCGGGTGAACTCGCCACGGAAGTTCAGGAGTACATCTCCGGTGGCACCCTTACGGTGCTTGGCGATGATGATCTGCGCCATACCATGAAGATCGTTTCCCTTTTCATCCTGATAGATGTGATAGTATTCCGGACGATGAACGAAGAGTACCATATCGGCATCCTGCTCGATGGCTCCGGATTCACGGAGGTCGCTCAACTGAGGTCGCTTTCCTTCGAGGCCCTCACGGTTTTCTACGTTACGCGAGAGCTGAGAGAGGGCAAGTACCGGGATATTCAACTCCTTGGCAAGTCCCTTGAGGGAACGGGAGATGGTGGAAACCTCTTCCTGACGGCTACCGAACTTCATTCCGTTGGCATTCATCAGCTGGAGGTAGTCGATCATCAACAGCTTCACTCCCTTCTCTCTCACCAGTCGGCGCGCCTTGGTTCTCAACTCGAAGACGGAGAGGCCCGGAGTATCATCTATATAAATAGGTGCACCCGTGAGAGAACGGATCTTCTTGTCCAGTCGCTCCCACTCGCTTGGATCCAACTGACCGTTCAGGATCTTCTTACCCGAAATCTCGCAGACATTCGAGATAAGACGGTTGACCAGCTGAACGTTGTTCATTTCAAGCGAGAAGAATCCGATAGGCACCCCGTGATCCACCGCAACATTCTTGGCGATACTCAGAGCGAAGGAAGTCTTACCCATGGCAGGACGCCCGGCGATGATCACCAGATCGGAAGGCTGCCATCCGGAAGTCATATCATCCATCTGCTGGTAACCGGTAGGAATACCCGTGAGTCCGCCCTTGTTCTGGGCGGCACGCTGCAGGATATCCACGGCTTCCTTGATAACCGGATCAATCTGGGTATAATCCTGCTTCATATTACCCTGAGAGAGCTGGAAAAGCTCACCCTCGGCATGCTGCATGAGTTCATCCACATCCACACCCTCATCATACGCCTGAGTCTCGATGTCGCCGGCATAATGGATGAGCTGTCGCTGCAGATATTTCTGCGCCAGGATTCGGGCATGGTACTCGATGTGGGCAGCCGAAGCCACCTGCGAGGAAATCTCCATCAGGTAACCGGCTCCACCCACCTTCTCGATGGCACCCATCTTGGTGAGTTCATCCGTAACGGTCATGATATCCACGGGGCGCTCCTCCATATTCATGGTCTGAATCGCCTCGTAGATTTTCTGATGTCTCGGATCATAAAAGGTTTCGGGTTTCAGCATCTCGGATACCACCGAAAAAGCATCGGTATCAATCATCAATGCACCCAGAACCACCTTTTCCAACTCCACCGCCTGCGGTTGCAGGTGGGCGTAGTTGGTATCTATCTGTGTCTTGTTATTGTTATTGTTATTTCTATTCTGATTTATCGGCATACTTCTTTAATTCATCTTCCGTTTGCTGGTGTTCAGCCACTACCTGATTATAGATAATCATCAAATCAGTGTAAGAACATCCATAGTTCTTCAACCATTTATAGTCTTCCTTAAGGGCTTCAAAGAATACATTCTCATCCTTTTCTACATAATAGGCATAAGCCCTGAAGAAAGGTTCCAAAGCCTTTTTCGGCTGATGTTCTATCAATGCCAGGAGACCAAGCGAATAGTTGTTGTACGCTTCGGCAGCCTTATCATTCTTCATCATCTTGAAGAAGAGATCCATCGCCTGCATCATCATATTCTTCGTATCCTTACCCTCTTTTTTCATCTTCTCGAAACTACCGAAAAGCTCGTTCGCTTCGGCGAAATATTCATCCAGGCGCTGATGAGCCTTCTGGAAGTTCTCTTCCGCATGTTCGCCACCTATCTTGATAAGCAGCTGTGTGAGCAAGGCTCCCGCCATCTGATTCTCCGGATGGGTATAATCCAGCTCGTAAGCCAGCGGCATCGCCTCTTCAAATCTGTTGTTCATGACGATGAACTTCAGTTTATCCAGTTTCAACTCGAAGAGTTCCTCTTCTGAGAATGAATCCTTGAACTCCATCAGCTTGTCGAAATTCTCCAGATACTCATCCACCTGGATGAGATTACGATAGCAGATGCCCAGCTGGAGATATACCTGCTTCATGTCTGGCTGCATCTTCAGCATCTCCTTGAAGTGACTGACAGCCATGCGAAGACTATGATCGTCTTCCTTCTGCATACATACCCATCCCTTCATGAAGTGCATCTCCAACGTGTCGCATGGTACACCTTCCAGCATCACTTCAACCATGTCTGGGAACTCGCGGCGGAAGGAATAGCGGGCTATAGCCATGCGATACTTATCGAAGAATTCATCCTGGAAAAGAGGACCCGCCAAGACTGCATAGGCTGGTTTGTCATCATCCAGTTCGTCGAGGATAGTGAAGAGTTCATCCTTCCCTTTATAAAACTTGGAAAAGCGCAGGAGGTTGCGGATGTAGTTGATACGGATACGCTTTGCACGATGCTCTCCAGGCTCTTTAAAAAATTCATTAACAATCTCTTCCTCATCTGCAGGCTCGCTGCCATCTCCCTCATCCTCAGGGTCATCGTAACAGTCAACAATATTCTCCGGTATCTCATTAGGATGAGAGATGATCAGGTTTGCCAGGGAATAGGCATCGGCAGGACAAGATCTTGCAGTAGAACAGAAAGCCTTGCAGAACTTTCTCTTCTCATCTACGAATCCGAGAGCCTCGGTTACATGAGGATTCTTCAGATAGAAAGGCATGAACCAATTGTACAGATGAGTAAAGAAATCAGTCTGGTCTCGTAACATCTTAAACTGCGGCAAGAGGATGTCAATACCCTTATCCATCATTTCATCCATAGAGAGCGGGCTATCCACATCCACGTTGAGATTATCGACCCCATCCTCGTCGGTATTGATATCGACAGAACGGATAGGACTCTCCTCTTCCGAAGTTTCCTCGTCTTCATCGATTCCGAAGAGATTTCTCATATCTTCATCAGCGTCCAGCAAATCAGCTACCTTATTTTTCAGGTCGCCGAGGAAACGTTTTGACAGCGATGACATGATATCATTGGTATAGTCGATAGACTTCTGCTCGCTAAATACAGTCACGGCAAGCATCTTCTGGGCTTTTATGATATCGGCAAGCAAGTCTGAATCATTCTTGCAATCCTCGGTCAACTGCTCTGCAAAGCTACGGAAGTCAGGATGCTGTTCGCAGTAGCTGGAATTCATGGAAACCAGCAGCCATCCCAGAAGGGCACGCACCTTCACCTCATCGTCATCTGTCTGACGGTAAATATCGTAGAGCAAAGTGAATTTACCCATATCAAAGACAGTGGCGGCAGAGAGCGTAATGGCACTCACCATAAGCTGAGAGGTCAAGGAATCAACTGTAGGCGAGAGAATGGTGTCTTTGACAGCAGCACATTCCTCATCGGTCCAATGTCCAGAAGAGACAAATCTGCCGAAAATCTTTTCGCGACACTCTTCCCATTCCTGATACAGACGGGCTGAAGCCTGGTCCTGCTCCTCCTTCGAGAGGTCGTGGTTCAGGAAAAGCATCGCCTCTCGGGAAACGAATTTCTCGAGGGTTGACTTCACCTCTTTGATATCAATCTCCTCACCCAGCTTTTTCAAATCCTTGAAAACACCCTGGTCTGAACGGATATCCATCTCGACATCTACCAGAAGCTGGTCAAGCCCAGAAATAGTGCTGGAGATGTACTTCGCTCTAGCCTCAGGGGTCATTTCCGGGATATCAAGTTCCTCAAAAGATTTGTTATGCTGTAGGGGAAAGCCAAACACTCCACCAGGAATCTTCTTGCGTTGGAAAAGACTCATATTGGCGGCAAGGGCAGTCAGCAAGCTCTGCAGCAGACGGTTAACATACTGCTTATTGCTCGGAAGGGGGGTAAAGACCGCCACGAGCAATGGCTTGCATTCGGTAAAACGCTGCTGATGAATCAATTGACGCATTTCATCAATCTTCTCCAACAATTCATCCTGATCCAGAACTTCTTCTGGGTTATTAGACTCTTCTGACAAATTTACTTCTTCTGACATAATTGTAGTTGTTTAATTGTTAATATCTGCCACCTTGAGATCTCGCTGGCGAGGCTCCATAGCATGACTGTACTTTAATTTTGGCAGATTGCTAACGGTTTGGGCATCAACACCATAATACTTGGTCAGTAAAGCGGCATAGTGTTGTACACCATTCTTATTGATGCTATCTACAGCGATGTCGTAAGCTTTCACGAATCTGTCGATTTGTTTTTTTCTTCGAGGTTCCGTCTTCAGTTTGCTGCGGAAGGCAATCACTCCCAACTGGAGGTTCTTGTCTCTACTATCCGCCAGTGCCACATGCTTAGCCATTCTTGCCTGTGTGGCGTATGGCTCCGGCATCCAGGCGGCATCCATCTCATTGTTGAGGAGCATGCGCAGGCGGATGTTCAGGTCGTTGATCTGCACGCGATATACGTCATACTTGGTCTTCACGCTGTCGATGACAAGCGTTGAGAGATAATCGGTGGCAGAATGACGGGTCATGGCTATCATCTTGTCTGACAGCTGCTTCAGCTCCGAGATACGCGCCTTGCGGTTGGTGATAAGCTGCCAGTACAGATTGGTAGAGACAGGATAGAAGAGCTGTGTACCCTGCTTCTGCAGGCGGGCAGCTCTCACCAGGTCGGTCACCGTACCCTCTACCCTCTTTCGGGCGATGGCTGTATCGCAGTCCATCTGCGCATTGTAGCGATAGAGATGTACCGTTACTCCCTGCTTCAGGAAGATGCTGTCCTCGTAAGCCAGATATACCGGAAGGCAATCGAGCGTAGGCATCACACCCACCTTGAGCGAAGCCCGGTCGATACTGTCGAGTCGGGCCTTCTCCTGTTTGCTCAGTCGCAGTCGCTTCTGCTGTGAATCGCCGCAACTGGCCATTCCCAGCAGAAGTGCTGAAACCAGACATATCATGATTGAAAATTTCTTCATTGTATTTTTACTCCTTTAACTTCCCCACATGCGAAAGTTCAGTTACTCCACATAAAGCACGAGTCCCTTCAGGTATTCGCCTTCAGGATGATAGATGTTGATAGGATGATCGGCTGGCTGATGCAACTGGTGCAGGATGCGAACCTTTCTTCCTGCCTGGGCTGCTGCAGTAAACACTGCATTGCGGAAATTATCCTTGGTAACCACCTGAGAGCAGCTGAAGGTGAAGAGGATTCCACCCTTCTTGATTCTCTGCAAGCCCTTTACATTCAGGCGGGTATATCCCTTCAGCGCATTGCGCAGCGCTGCACGGTGCTTGGCAAAGGCTGGAGGATCGAGGATGATGAGATCATACTGCTGGTCGTGCTCATCCAGATACTTGAACGCATCCTCGCAGAATGCCTCGTGGCGTGGGTCGCCAGGGAAGTTGAGAGCGATGTTCTCATTGGTCAGCTCGATCGCCTTGGCGCTGCTGTCCACGGAGTGAACCGCCTTGGCATTGCCGCGCATGGCATAGACAGAGAAACCGCCGGTATAGCAGAACATGTTGAGCACGCTCTTGCCCTTGGCGTAATGTTCGAGCAGGGAGCGGTTCTCACGCTGATCTACGAAGAAACCGGTCTTCTGACCGCGCAGCCAGTCGATATGGAACTTCAATCCGTTCTCCACAGCCACGTCATCGGCATCGCCACCCAGGATAAAGCCATTCTCCTGGCGCAGGTCTGCCTTGTATGGCAGGGTGGTCTCGCTCTTGTAGTAGATGTTCTGCAGCTCGTCGCCCATCACCTGCTTCAGCGCCTTGGCAATCTCCATACGGCATACGTGCATACCCACACTGTGAGCCTGCATCACGGCAGTAGGACCATAGCAGTCGATAACGAGACCCGGCAGGTTGTCTCCCTCGCCATGCACCAGTCGATAGGTGTTGTTGTCTGGATTTCCGGCGATACCTACCGCCAGACGCATCTTGTAAGCCGACTCCAGTCGGGCGCACCAGAATTCGTTGTCGATATCCACATCGCTGAAAGAGAGCACTCTCACGGCGATGGAACCGATCTGATAATGACCGATGGCTATGAAGTCGCCAGCAGAAGTGAAGACCCTTACGGTTTCACCTTCCTCTATATCATTGTCCATGCGCTGGATAGCGCCGGAGAATATCCATGGATGGAATCTCTTGAGAGATTCTTCTTTTCCTTTCTTTAAATATACGTTCTTATACATTATTATATTATATAGTCTTTTAAGTTCTATCAATTCTCTCTTTTACGAAAAATCGAATACATCAACCTAGAACTCTACCAGCTCGTAATCGTCAGCCTTGCTGAGCCGGTTGAACTCCTCGTAGATATGAATGCAGCACCATGCGTCCGTGGCGGCATATCTGCACTGAGCCTCTCTGAGCTCCTGGGATTCCCAGTTGCTGAGTCGCTGTGCCTTGCTGATTTTCTGATGGAAGAGGTTGGCGTAGATTTTCTGCAAGCTCATATCCTTGATGCCGAATTTCTTAGCCACATCCTGCAACTCGATGAAATATCCCGGCTTGAAATCGCATCTGCGATGCAACTGCAAGAGGTCATCATGCCAAGACAATCCCACTTTTGGCACCTTTTTATCCTCCAGGAATCGGATGATGGCTGGTGTCATACCCGTGAGATGCAGGCGGAAGAGATAGCAGGTATCGCGGGTACTCACCTGAAGCAGCGATACCTGGAAGTGCATACCCTTGGAGAAACTTGGTCGTGTCTCCGTATCCACACCCAGAATATCCTGTCCCAGGAGATATTCTACAGCGGCATCTGTATCTTCAGCCTTATCTATCACTATCATATTGCCAGGAAAGAGAATTCGAGGCAGGCTATTGATAGTTTTCTTTTCGAAACTAGTGAAAATTATCTTCATTACTGCTATTTATTCATTACAAGTTGCAAAATTAGCAAAAAATCCCGAAAAAAAGGAGCGTTTCTCAATCTTTTTTGCTAATTTTGCAGTTAAATATTAAAAAGAAATAGAAAAATGGCAAAGAAAAGAACATCAGGCAAAACTAAATCATTTAGCGAAGCCATTGGTTTACAATATATTTTCAACAATACGATTACCGATTTCTTCCTCGGACTCGCCTTGCTCGTAGTTGCTGTCGTCATGATACTGGCGATGATATCCTTCCTCAGTACGGGCGCTGCCGACCAGAGCTTGCTGGAGAACATGCAGCCTGGAGAATGGACCAACACCCAGCAGCTGTTCCAGAACTACTGCGGATCCATGGGAGCCATCCTCTCCTATTGGCTGATGGCGGTGAACTTCGGTTTCCCTGCCTTCCTGATTCCCTGCTTCGTGGTGATGGTGGGTTTCCAGCTGATGAATGTCTATCGCGTGAATCTCTGGAAGTGGTTCTTCTGCATGATGGTGGTGATGATCTGGTCATCCGTCACCTTCGCCAAGTTCCTCACTCCTATCTTCGGTAGTCTCATCTTCAATCCGGGCGGAAAGCACGGCATGTTTGTGGTCCAGACCTTGGAGAATGTCATCGGTCCTCCGGGACTCACCGCCATCCTTCTCTTCGTGGCCATCGCATTCCTCACCTATATCACCACCGAGACCATCACCATCGTGAGAAAGGCACTCAACCCTATCGGCTATATATCTAATAAGGTGAAATTCGAGATTACCAACCATAAGGAGGAGCTGGAGGAGAATAATGCCATCGATGAAGCTTACCGGAATGCTGCCCAGGGCGTCGTGGATGATGAGGAGGAGGAGATGGACAAGAATTCCAAGACTTCTCAGGCTCAGGAGACATCCCAAAACCAGGGAGCTGACCAGAACCAGGAAAGTTCTCTGCAGCAGGAGATGGACAAGGAGCAGAAGGACGGAAATGAGAAGACCACCTCGCCAATCGACCTCGATGCAGCCGCTGCCGATGACAGCCAGCAGGCTGATGCCGACAAGAACGTGGCTGCTCCGAGTCTGATTCAGCAGCAGCGCGAGCTCAGAGCACAGCGCGCAGAAAGAGAGCGCCAGGAGATGGCTGCAGCCGCTGCCGCTTCGGCTCATATCGGAATGGATATCTCTGTGGCTACCGGAGAGGAGAAGGCTACCAGCAACACCGTAAGCAATGCCGAGGTGCTCAATACGCCTATCAATCCGAAGGAGCCGTTCACAAGATACAAGTACCCTACCCTCAACCTGCTGAAGAAATACGACGACCAGGAGGTGTCTATCGACGAAGAGGAGCAGAAGGCCAACAAGAACCGAATCATCGAGGTGCTGGGCAACTTCGGCGTACAGATCAAGACCATCCGTGCCACCGTGGGTCCTACCATCACTCTCTACGAGATTCAGCCTGCCGAGGGTGTGCGCATCTCCAAGATCAAGAACCTGGAGGATGACATCGCCCTGAGCCTCGCTGCCCTGGGTATCCGTATCATCGCTCCTATCCCTGGCAAGGGAACCATCGGTATCGAGGTGCCTAATGCCAAGGCAAACATCGTGAGCATGGAGAGCATCCTGAACTCCAAGAAGTTCCAGGAAACCAAGATGGAGCTGCCTATCGCGCTGGGCAAGACCATCACCAACGAGGTGTTCATGGTGGATCTGGCGAAGATTCCTCACCTGCTCGTTGCCGGTGCCACCGGTCAGGGTAAGTCTGTAGGTCTGAACGCCATCATCACTTCCCTGCTCTACAAGAAGCATCCTAACGAGCTGAAGCTGGTGCTCATCGACCCTAAGAAGGTGGAGTTCAGCGTATATTCACGCATCACCAACAAGTTTATGGCTGCCGTTCCGGATGAGGAGGAGCCTATCATCACCGACGTAACCAAGGTGGTGAGAACGCTGAACAGCCTCTGTGTGCTGATGGACAGCCGCTACGACCTGCTGAAGAAGGCGGGAGCCAGAAACATCAAGGAGTATAATCAGAAATACGTGAACCACAGACTGAAACTGACTGACGGTCACGAATTTATGCCATACATCGTGGTAATTATCGATGAGTTTGGAGATTTGATCATGACAGCCGGCAAGGAGGTAGAGCTTCCTATCGCCCGCATCGCCCAGCTGGCACGTGCCGTGGGTATCCACATGATCATCGCCACCCAGCGTCCTACCACCAGCATCATCACCGGTAACATCAAGGCGAACTTCCCGGGCCGTATTGCCTTCAAGGTAACTTCGGCCATCGACTCCAAGACCATCCTCGACAGAACGGGAGCCAACCAGCTCATCGGTCGTGGTGATATGCTCTATCTCAACGGCAACGAACCGGTGCGTGTACAGTGCGCCTTCGTAGATACACCAGAGATTGAACGCATCAACGAATACATCTGCAACCAGCCTGGTCCTATCGAACCGATGGAACTCCCTGAACCAGCCAGCGAAGATGGCGGCGTAGGAGGCAACGGCAGCGTAGATACCCGCAACCTGGATCCATATTTCGAGGAGGCAGCCCACGCCATCGTTCTCTCGCAGCAGGGCAGCACCAGTATGATTCAGCGCCGTTTCAGCATCGGCTACAACCGTGCCGGCAGACTGATGGATCAGCTTGAGGCAGCAGGCATCGTAGGAGCCGCTCAGGGCAGCAAGCCAAGAGAGGTACTCCTGCAGGATGAGAACCAGCTCAATACATTGCTGATGCAGCTGAGAAACTCGTAAGAGAGCCCTGAACCAACGGTCACCGGCCGAAGGGAAAGGTAAAGGGTAAAAGGTAATATTCGCTCCAAACGCCCTGAAAGGGCAAAAGCTCCTAGCCCAGGGCAACACCCTGGGTCAATGAGCGAAGAACCAATACGCCCTGAAAGGGCAAAAGCTTTTAGGTTTAGTTTTAATACAATAAACAGTAAGGATATGAAAAAGATTTTAGCTATCGCTTTCGCAGCGATGATGAGCCTGGGCACTATGGCGCAGACCGCCCAGCAGGTGCTCGACAAGACCGCTGCCGTCATCGGCAACAAGAAGGGTGCTACCGCCAACTTCAAGCTGTCTAGCCCTAAGTATGGTTCGGCAAGCGGTACCATCACCATCAAGGGCAACAAGTTTAATGCGCGCACACCGGAAGCCATCGTATGGTATAACGGCAAGACCCAGTGGACTTATATGAAGAAGACCAACGAGGTGAACGTGAGCAACCCTACCCAGGCCAAGCAGATGTCGATGAATCCTTATACCTTCATCCACATCTACAAGACAGGATATAAGAGCACCCTCAAGACTGTGGGCAGCAACTATCAGGTGCATCTCGTTGCCAACAACCAGAAGCGTACCGTGGCAGAGATGTATATCACCATCAACAAGAACACCCACGTGCCATCGCAGGTAAAGATGCGCCAGGGCTCTACCTGGAGCACCATCGATATCTCCGGCTTCAAGGCAAAGGGTATTTCCAACAATTCCTTCGTCTTCAACAGCAAGGAATTCCCAGGAGCAGAAGTCATCGACCTGAGATAATGTCAAAGCTTTTGCCCTTACAGGGCGAAAGCTCCTAGCCCAGGGTATCACCCTGGGTTAAAAAACCAATAAGAAACTACGCCCTGTAAGGGCAAAAGCTTTAAAAATATATTTAAAACCAAACTAAAATGAAAGATCTCAAACCTATCATCTCACAGTTCGATATCACCGGAACTGTAAATGAGGTAAAGCCTCTCGGTAATGGACTCATCAATGACACCTACAAGGTGACAACAGTAGAAGATGATGCACCAGACTATGTTCTCCAGCGCATCAACGACTCTATCTTCACCGATGTAGATCTCTTGCAGCACAATATCGAGGAAGTAACTACCCACATCCGCCAGCAGCTCGAAAAGCAGGGCGCTGACGACATCGACCGCAAGGTGCTCACCTTCGTCAAGGCGAGCAACGGCAAGACCTATGTAAAAGACGAAGACCAGCAGTACTGGCGCATCTCCGTCTTCATTCCTCGTGCCATCACCCAGGAGGCAGTAAACCCAGAAAGTTCTTATTACGCAGGCAAGACCTTCGGAGAGTTCGAGGCTCAGCTCACCGACATCACCGACCGCCTCGGCGAAACCATCCCTGATTTCCACAATATGGAACTGCGCCGCGACCAGCTCCGTCAGGCTGTCAAGGAAGACCGTGCCGGACGCGCAGAAGGTGTAAAGGATTTCATCGCAGAAATCGAGAGTTATATGGATGAGATGTGTCTCTGCCAGCGCCTCTTCCGCGAGGGCAAGTTGCAGAAGCATGTCTGCCACTGCGATACCAAGGTGAACAACATGATGTTTGATGAAGAGGGTCGCGTATTGTGCGTCATCGACCTCGATACCGTGATGCCATCACTCTTCGTGAGCGATTACGGCGATTTCCTCCGCACGGCAGCGAATACCATCGCCGAGGATTCTCCGGAGTTCGAGAAGATAGATTTCCGCATGGACATCTTCGAATCGTTCACCCGCGGCTACGTGGAGTCAGCATCAGCTTTCCTTTCTCCATTGGAGATTTCCCTGCTTCCTCATGCAGCAGAGCTCTTCCCATACATGCAGGCAGTACGCTTCCTCTGGGATTACCTCAACGGCGACCACTACTGGAAGTGCAAGTATCCTGAGCACAACCTCGTAAGAGCCCAGAACCAGTGGCATCTTTTCCTCAAGGCGAAGGAACACGAGGCAGAGATGAAGGCATTCATCGAAAAACTGTAAGAATAGAAATTAGAGATTCAAGTTTCGCAAGTATGCTCCACACGCCCTGAAGAACTAGCGAATGTGGTTCAAGGACGCCCTGAAAGGGCAGAAGCTCCTAGCCCAGGGCATCGCCCTGGGTATACAAGCAATCAGCAAGGCGCCCTGTAAGGGCAAAAGCTTTGTATATTGCCTGGTATTTGAAGGCTTTTGCCCTTACAGGGCGGCAGACTTGCATCATCATTACCCAGGGCGATGCCCTGGGCTAGGAGCTTCTGCCCTTTCAGGGCGTGTGGCGGTAACTATCGAAAAACTCTCAAAATAATCTATAAATAAAATGAGTAATATTTATAAGAAATTATCTGTTGGCAACCTGATGGCAATGGCAGTAACCTTGCCTATGGTTGCCAACACAACCAACACAGCATCATCTCCCCTGCTTCCGTCCGCTCCCGATGCCCAGAAGGCAGCCCAGGCCGCGAAGGCTGGAGATGTCCAGATTCTCAGAATCAATCCTACGCTGGTGGAGATTGTCTTCGCCAACCAGCAACGTGTCGCCGTAGATTTCTATGGCGAAAGTGTTTTCCGTATCTTCGAAGATCACAATGATGGCGTGATGAGAGCGCCCGAGGCAAAGCCTGAGGCGAGCATCCTGGTGGATAATCCACGCACTGCCCTGAATCATAAGCAGGTGAAGGTAGAGGAGAACGATAACTCCATCATCCTTTCTACCACCAAGGCACAGGTCATCTTCGACAAGGCTACCCAGCTCTTCAGGATCATCAACCTCGAAAACGGAAAGACCGTGGCAGAGCAGAGCGCTCCGGCACAGTTTACCCCCGAAAAGGTAACCCTCAGCCTGCGCGAACAGCCGGATGAGTATTTCTTCGGTGGTGGCGTACAGAACGGAAGATTCTCTCACAAGGGTGAGAAAATCGAAATCGTCAACACCAACAACTGGGTAGATGGCGGAGTGGCTTCCCCTGCCCCATTCTATTGGTCTACCGCTGGCTACGGCTTCATGTGGTACACCTTCAAGCCAGGTCTCTACGACTTCGGTTCTACCCAAAACGGAAAGGTAGAACTCTCTCACGAATCCAAGAACTTAGACGTTTTCTTCATGGTGGGCAAAAAGCCTACCGATCTGCTCGATGGCTATTACCAGCTCACCGGCAACCCTGTACTGCTCCCTAAGTTCGGCTTCTACGAGGGCCATCTCAATGCCTACAACCGCGACTACTGGAAGGAATCAGACAAGGGTCGAACCATGGTATTCGAGGATGGAAAGGCGTATAAGGAGAGTGCCAGCGACAAGACCGGAATCAAGGAATCACTGAATGGCGAGAAGAACAACTACCAGTTCTCGGCACGTGCGGCAATCGACCGATATGTGAAGCACGATATGCCGCTGGGATGGTTCCTGCCAAACGATGGATACGGAGCCGGATATGGTCAGGAGAGTACCCTGGACGGCAACATCCAGAACCTGAAGAAATTCGGAGATTACGCCCGCAAGCACGGTGTGGAGATCGGACTCTGGACCCAGTCAGACCTGCATCCGAAAGACAGCATTGAGGCGCTCCTGCAGCGCGACATCGTGAAGGAGGTGGGAACCGCTGGCGTAAGAGTGCTCAAGACCGATGTGGCCTGGGTAGGCGACGGCTATTCCTTCGGATTGAATGGTGTGGCTGATGTGGCTCAGATCATGCCTTACTATGGCGGGAATGCCCGTCCGTTCATCATCTCGCTCGATGGATGGGCTGGTACACAGCGATATGCATCCGTCTGGTCGGGCGATCAGACGGGCGGCGACTGGGAGTATATCCGCTTCCACATCCCTACCTTCATCGGAGCCGGACTTTCGGGTATCTCCAACATCACATGCGACAACGACGGTATCTTCGGCGGAAAGAATCCGATCGTCAACATGCGAGAATTCGAATGGAAGGCCTTCACCGCAATGGGTCTGAACATGGATGGCTGGGGCAGCAATGCCAAGTATCCTCATATCCTGGGCGAACCGGTTACTTCCGTCAACCGCTGGTATCTGAAGCTCAAGTCAGAGCTGATGCCATACATCTATACCGCTGCCCACGAGGCAGTAACCGGCAAGCCGCTGGTAAGAGCGATGTTCCTCGACGATGCCAACCCTTATACCC
>ERZ1023666.541-NODE-541-length-15526-cov-50.376511_pt1 | contig 15526 bp, 16 predicted proteins | sample MGYA00380341_ERZ1023666 | MGnify/ENA primary metagenome ERZ1023666 (study PRJEB33179, sample SAMN07448983) | human gut metagenome | biome: Human-gut; feature: Human associated habitat; material: Faeces | host: Homo sapiens | place: India: Bhopal | collected...
CTCCCATTGCTGCCAAGCAGTTTGATTTTTGTTTCGAGGACATCAACGAGGAGGAACTATTGGGTTACTTGCCCCAAGGGGTAAAGGGCAAACTCTTGTCTGTTACGCTCTTTCGAGGGAAACGTACTTTCACGTTCTTCTTGACCGATGAAGTTCCCACGCTTACGCTGATCTTTCAGAATGAGTTCAATGTGAGTGATACCTTGTATCTCACTGCCCAAACCAAGCGCAAGGTTTCTTTTGACCGCAGCTTTGCTGTGTGTTGTGGACAATCTTCTGCATACGATGATAATACGGAGATTGAATATGAGAGCGAGACGTCCTCGCTTTCCTATTCCTTTGCCCGTCATCTTACGCAGGCTTTGCAGTCTCACAAACTCTACTTGATCTCTCCCGAACTCCCTGTAGGCAGTTCCATTCTTATTACTGACATCGAAAGTGAACTTTCTGATGCCACCAATGCGAACAACCATGTGAAGTTCAAGTGGAAACCACTTCGCAAGCAGGTGCCTTTCACCGTTCCTCGCTTACATAATATCTTCAACCAGGTTTACAACAACATTTTCGACTAATGCCCCACGCTATTCATATCACCACGCTCAAACGTATGCTCCAATCTCCCGAACCAGTAGATCTCAAACTCTGGACGCGCAGCGGTGAAATCCAATGCTGGCACCGCTGCATCTCGCTTCGCTATGACTTCTACAAAGGCACGCGAAGAATGAAATTGCTGGATAGTAATGAAATCCGACAGTTGAGAGATGTGTGCGTGTTTGAAATCAATGGCATGGAGGTTTTTATGTAAAATATCAATTCTTAGATTTGTATTATTCAAAAATACTTTGTACTTTTGCAGCAACATACTCACCCCGCTTCCCGTTAGAACAGCGCGCTCAGGGTGAGTTATTTTTGTTTATATACGTTTATGACCCGGATTCCATACGCCAAAACCATCAAAACTTTTGATGAACAAATTGAAATACTGAAAAGTCGTGGCTTGCAATTCAATGATGAAATGCGAGCAAAACAATTGCTTCAAAACATAAGCTATTACAGAATGAGTGGGTATTGGTATCCGCTTTTAGCTGACAAGCAAAATCACATTTTTAAGTCTGGTGCATTATTTGAGCAAGCATACTCGATTTACAAATTTGATGCAAAACTTCGTTCTTTGATTCTTTCTGAAATATCGAAAATAGAGGTGGCTGTACGGACGCAAATAGCTTATGTAATGTCACACAATTATGATGGCTTATGGTTTACAGATTCCTCTCTCTTCAAAAATCCTGCAAAGCACGCTAAGACACTTTCAAAAATTGATGAAGAATATTCAAGGAGCGATGAGGATTTTGTTACCGCATTCAAGGTAAAATACACTGACCACTTTCCCCCAAGTTGGATTACATTGGAAATTACGTCTTTGGGAACTTTGTCACTGCTTTATAGCAACTTGAAAGATGGTGTGAGTAAGCGTACAATTGCACGTTATTTTGGTGTAGCGGATAGTGTGATGGTTTCTTGGTTACATGCTATTACATACATACGCAATATTTGTGCACATCATAGTCGTCTGTGGAATAAGATTTTGGGAATTCGCCCAATTGTTCCAAGGCGAACTACTTATCCTTTTGTTTCTATTCCAAACTCTTCCAATAATAAGGTCTACTATGTATTGTGCATAATTACGTATTTACTTGACATCATCAATCCAAGAAATACGTTCAGAGATAAACTTCGAGACATATTTGTTGAATACCCTAATATTGATGTCAACGCTATGGGCTTCCCTCGTAATTGGCAAGATGAACCTTTGTGGAAATAACAATACAACTCCCTTGCATTCATTTATGTTTGCAAGGGAGTTGCACTTTATACATTCTTATAAAAGTCTTGGTACGTTAGTATCATCTCAGCAGCAAGTTTTTCTAATTTGTCTGCTTGGACAACAAATCCTTGTGATTTTGTATTCCTAACATAATAGCGCATGGCTCTGCATTCCCAATCGACAAATTCATATTCTTCATCATCGTCATCAGCCGAATATTCAACAGGTTCCATTTCCGAAGGGCAATAAGTATAAAACTCCACTCTGTGGAACATAAAACTGAACTCTGCTTCTCTACTATATCCATGCGAGTTGATAAAGTCCATTATAGCCTTTGATGCACCTTTTACAAAGGTTTCTATTCGCTTATTTGGATAGTAATGATTTACTACGACTTCTATTCCCGCAAGATCTGGCTCAAAAGTGAATGTACCACTACCTTTGATTAAGTCGGACATCGAAAAATAATCATATCCATCTTTATAATCATTGTGGAATACTCTACCATGCGAAACGGACTCATCGAACTTTTTAATGATGAGTTTATCATTCATGTGAGTGTCATCGCCATATACGTATCCAATATAGCTATCTACTTCTTTGGTGATTGCTTCACGTAATCTATTTTCCATATAGTTGCTTGTGTCCATATCAGAATTGTACTCCTACTCTAAATCCTACATTATGTTCTTCGTAATAGACATTTGTTCCATAAGTAAAAGCTACTGTTAGCGTATAATTCTTTTTTAGAGGTTTGGAGATGCCAACGCTTGGACTTAGGTAACAACCATCGTTTTCCACATCGTAGCCAAGTTTCATTTCAACGTAGGGATCTACGACTAATTTCTTTTTTGTGAAGTAACTTCTGAAATCCGCATAGATGGGTAGCATGCCACATTCGTAACCAATACCGCCACCTACAAAGAACACTCGGTTTATTTGAAAACCATGTGTTGAGAATAATCCCAAATTCATTTCTTCACAAGAAACGTCTCTAAGGAGAGCTACATTTACATCTCCCTTGTATCCTCTCGTTCTGTAATTATTCGATTGTGCGTAGCCCAATATCGAATAAAGAGCAAATAATACTAAGATAAATCTCTTCATATCTTGTTCGCTTTAGATATTTTGATGGTATTCTCACCAATCACCCAAATAGTAAATAGGATTTTGTCTGCGATGGAATTTCTTGCTAAGGTCTAAACCTAATAGGTCTGATTCTCGTTCTTCTTCACCTTCAAACATAATGCGACCTTTAAGCTCACCCTCTTCTACAACGTTCCATTGGTAAGGATGATATACCTTGACGACCTTACCATCAAGCACCGCCAAGCAAAGTTCTACTTGCTCAGCTCGTTTGATTGACATTCGCCAGAATTTGCGGGTACATTCATAGATGTTTTCGCGTTCTTTCCATTCGTAGTAAGATTTGGTGATATTGAAAGCTACTATTCTGCGAGGTTCGAAGATTGTCATCTCATCCATAGTTATTGGACGTATTGGAGGACAAGGATAGTGTTCATTGCCTACCTCAATCATGCCCTTTGGCACTTTCCAAAAGTCTGCATAAAAAGTGGGGAAATTCCCTTTCTTGGCTTTTTCTACAAGATGATTAAACCATTCAACATATGGTTTATCTTCTCCCTTTCCAAGTTTAAGCAGTTCGCCTCCCATTTCACTTGTTAAGGTGTCTAAGTAAGGCGTTATGTCGTTTTCTCCATTGTCCGCATTACCTGTAGATTGATACCATGTGTTTTTATGGAGATTGTTAATAAATTCGTTTCTGGTGATGTTGTTTGCAGTTGTTATATGACACCGCATAGCACAACCATTAGGAGCCATGTATGAGAACCATCTAAGTCTCTCAAATCCTCTCTTGTGTAATTCTTGGAGTAGCAACATGAATTGCAATACTCCAAGATTTCTTAAACGTGTTTCCATTTTTTCGATTACTATTCTATTCCTGATCTAGGTATTGATAGACTATTTTATACCAATCTGTGAGAGACATTTTGTTATAAGATGCTCCATATTGGTTCATACAACTTGCAATGATACTTAGACGATCTGCGTTATTACCATTCATTTTATCAACAGCCAATTTAACCGCATTGTCATCTTCTAATCTTGTAAGTTTACCTACAATATCTTTTCCTTTCTTTGCACCATATTGAGTGGGATTCTCATGTACTACATCATTATTTGTTTTAGACAATTCAGGAAAATGTTCGTCTATCATTTGGAAAAACGGAATAATATCCACTCTTTTGAAAAGCACGAACTTGTCTCCATTAGATAATGTTTCTTCCTTTATTTCGCCCTCAATGATACTTTCTTGAATGGAAAGTCTGCTATAAAATGAAACATATGATTTCTTATTAAGTCGTGTTCTCAACTTAGCAGGTTCCCAGCACACAAATACATCATTGTCTACATCGTAACCCAAAAACAAAAATGGTATATCCGTTTTTAGAACATCATTAAATTCTGGGCGTTGTGGCAATTGAGCGCGTTGATGCTCTATGGGATGAGGATTTCCTTCTGGTGTTACGCACTTAAAGAAAAGGAAATAATCATCGCCATCAACCCTTATTTGGCTTACAGTACCAACTTCGACTATCTCAAAATTGGTATAGCCTTTAACTGTGTCAAAGAACATATTTCGTAATTTGACGCCATTTGGATATTGTTTGCGTGCCATAATCAAAGGGCTTTGTAGAGATTACCTTTCAACTTTTTATAGTCTGTATCCTCTATATTTTTGAGACAAGACGCAAAGTGTACATCTGTAACTCCAGATGGTACACAAGATGGTTCAATTGAAGGAATCGACCTATAATCAAACCATTTCAAATTATCCTTAGCAAGAGTATAATCAAACTGTTGGTTTTTTACTTCATTAAAATGACTTCCGATTGTAGCCATAACGGTTTCCTTTAATTTTAGTATCAAATCAATATTGGTTACCTTAGATGAAATCTTATCAACCAAATCAAAAACACTCTCTCCGATGCCTGTCCCGATGACAATGCAAAAAGCAATAAGCAACTGAGATTCTTTATTGGGATTCAATTGCTCAATAGCAAAATGATGTACTCTTTCAATATTGCTGGTAGACTTTACTTCTATTTTGTCTATACCGTCATTGAAATCGTATTTATCCTCTGGAGAAACGTGCCATGCCTTAATCAGATAGTCTGCATTTCTTGCTTGTTCAATTATAAACAATTCTGCCCATAGCCCTTTGATTACTTCCTTAGAAATAGTCGCATTGCCAGTAAACATACTAATGATTTTGCTTACTTCTTTTTTTAGCTGTTCAACCGTTGGTTTGCTTGGCAGTTTTTCAAATATCAAGCACATAACTTCCAAAAAGTATTTTTGAAAATCTATATTACTTGAATTGAGTTGTATGATTGTATATTTTTTGTCATGAAAGATGTTTCCCTCTTTAAGTTGGCATGTTTGATTGAATGAAACTTTAAACAATTTCAAGTTGATGTCTGTCGTTTCCTTATCATTTATACACTCAACAAAAAGCATAGGATAACCATCAGAAGTCATTCCAATCTTATGAGGATAACTTCTGCTTATTGTAACTACTGAAAACTCGCTATCCTCATCTAAAGTTGGGGATAGTTTCTTAAAACGGTCGTAAAGATCATTCTTAAAAGTTTCCATATCACTCTTCGTCTTCGTCATCGTCATTACCCGTACCTACGAAACTCGTTGCCATTTGTTCGGGATAATAGATAGACAGATTAAACAAATCTTTATTATTGTAGGGACTTAGAGGCTGCCCTATTCTTATGTGGTGAAATTGAATGCATACTGCATCTGTAAATTTAATTTGTTCATCACCAGGGTAAGAACCATTGGCTGCACGTCCAGCCATGAGGTTCTTAGGCTTTGTCTCATTTTTTTCAAGACCACGCTCTCGCAATTTATCCTTTGTTCCATAAGCTATTTCAATAATATAAACATAGTCGATACCTTGCGATTCTTTCAGATATTCAAGATATTGAATAGTTACTATTTTTCGTGTAATATTGGGAACATCGGCATACTTCATTTGTTTGAAGAAAGTGATAAACTTGTCAATCTCACACCTCAAATATTTATGATTTCTGAATGGATTGTCATATTCAGTGAATTTTACAAAATCAGTGTCCGCCCAACCATTAAGGAATGTTTTGCAGAGGGTTTTGTTTTCTGCAATGTAATCAAGACTTCTAAGTGAACTCCACCCAGACATTTTTGTTCTAACCAAGTCTTTGGATAGGATGTTTGTTCTTGTGGGATTCAAAGTGTCAGCTATTAGCATTGCGTTCTTGTGCTTCGTAAACTCAGCAAGACTATCACATTGCTTTAAGCAACTTCTTAAATTCTCTTCATGATCAACATAGTCAACATAATCATGTATGCCTTTAGTAGGCAAATACACCCTACATACATCTATGTATTTTGCCTTATAGCCAAAGAAACGACAACGTTGTTCTATTGTGTCAGCAGTAGCCTTCCCTGCTGAGGTTCTGGGCATATAAGTCATAGAAAGATTCTCTATGGTGAATCCACGATTAAGCATATCTGCACCAACAAGGATGTGTCCCATAAACTCATGCCAACGAATCGTATTATCTTCATTGCCTTGAATGAGACGAACCTGTGTGTATATTAGCACTTTAACCATCACACTCATGACCTTATCAAAAGATGGTGCATCTTCTGTATGTTTGGTTATCTCGTCATATGCAGCTTTGAAACTTTTGATTTCTAAATCTTTGCCAGGATCTCCATCAGGAGATTGGAAAATGTTAGACCATGAATCGATTTTAGCAATAGTCCATCGTGAAAATATTTCATTAGAATCTCTTTTTCCATCAATATGTATCATCATCGAGAGAAACTTTACTCTCTTCTGTATAAATACAGCAATGGCTACACTGATAAGAAATTCTTTCAATGCCTTTTCTAACGATTTAGGCATCGTAGTCAGTGGATTCTTTTTATAGTGATAACATTCTTCTTCTGGAATAATCTGAATAATATCACGTTCTTTTTCCTTAAAGAACACTTTGCCTCCTGTATATCCATCACCGGGTGTTAAAACTGTGTGAAAGGTTGGAGACAGAATGTCATTATTGTCAATCAAGAAAGCAGCTTGTGGTGTTGCAGTATATTGTACATAAGAGTGACTTGGTAAGTTTTTCTTTAAGTTCAAAATTGAAGCATAAGTCTTACTAAAATCACCATCTTCCCAATCCCGTCCTGCTTTCGCATTTTTTTTAGCATAGGTGTTAAAACTTGATTGATCGGCTTCATCATCTATTATCAGAACTCCGATATTTTCCAGTTCGGGCTGCAATTCAGCAAACACATTTGCTAAACGCTCTATGTGTTTATAATGTTTCAATATGGGAAATAACAATACTTCATCTGTCATTTTCAAGAAATTTCTGATGTTGGTCTTAGCACTTGCAGCTTCTGCTATGTTTGTGAACAAACGATATGTACCGAAAGAATTTTCAATATCCAAATCACGTTCCAATCTTTTTGCAGTCTGCTCCTGAAGATTCGTTTTAGTACCAGTCAAGTAGATAACAATTCGATACCCATTGTCTGCGGCTAAGGCTGTAAGCGTTGTAAAGGATAAAGTCTTTCCACTTTGTACATAACCAACAGCAATATTGGTTATGCTTTCATGCAGTCCAGGCTTTATGCACTTTTCAAGAATATTCTTCGCCTCGTCAATGACGACACACTTTCCCTGCTCGCTAAGTTTCGTTTGACCTTTCATAAAGGTCAATGTATTAGTCCCGATTTGAACCATATTAGCACTTGAAGTGCTATTTACTATTTTGATTGTACTCATACCTGCCCGTATAACTTATTAAATTCATTACGGAAATGTGCTCCATCATTTGAACCGTTCTCTTGTAATACAATTTCAGAAGCAACCATAAACTTGATAACATAAGCAATCATCTCGATACCTTCTTTCTTCGATAGCAATTCTGAATATTGTTCAAAGAAAGGGTTTTTCAAGTTAATTACTGAAACATAGTCATCACCAGATTTTGTGAGATTGTAGAAGCCATATTTGGAACTTCCATTCTCACATTTGATAGTGAGGTTTATCGTCTTTCCACCATACAATTTAATCGGTGTTGTAATGGCTTCATCGTAATTAGGGAACAAAGGCATATCCGTATCCTCATTTGAGTCAACGGATTTATGTATTTCCTCTTCTTTGGTCTCTTCGTTCTTTTCTAAATCAGAATCAATGGGCTTGCCGAGGTCTATTGTTTTAGACATTTCTTCGGCTATTTGCTTAATCAAATTCTGCCCAACAAGTTTCTTTTCTTTTTGAGTTTTCGGCTTTATGTAGTTTTGAGCTTGACCGAAAATATCAAAGTTCTTATCACCTAACAACTTGTCACGCAGCATCTGTAAGAAACTGTTGAAATCATCATCCTCTTGAAAGGAATTTTTTGTAAAACTTACATCAAATCCCTCTAAATAGATTTCACCAAAAATTCTCTTATATCTTGGTGAACCTACTTGCCCGCATAGAAACTCAGGACGATATTTATCTTCATAGCTTGTTCCAATAACACGTCCACGCCGAAACAGCAAGAAGCCATTATCCGTTGAAGTACTCATCGTTTCAAGCAAAGCGATAAATCCTTTTGCTCTATAATAGCCACCCTTTGGACTGGGGGCTTCAAATTCAATTTCTTGCCTCCATTCAATTTCTTCTCCATTAGGAATTTTGTAATATGGTGCTTTTAGAATCTTGAGATCTTGATAGACCATAGCTTCACCATTGACTATCAAGTTTAATTCACCTTCACGAATATGTTTCGTGTAAATACTTGCCAAATGCTTTTTTATGTGTGTCAGTTGTCGACTTGTAGGCTTATTCAAGGACAAACTTGATAATGTAATCCTTGTGTAATGTTCCTCTTTGTCAGCAGGTTCAACAAGAACAGGCAACTCCGTCTCTTGTTTGTCTACAACCTCTTTAAGGTTAAAGCACATTGTTTTACGTACATCTTCGCCATAGGCAGAAGTCTCCACTTTCCATACATCACAAAGCCATATTGATGATACTTTCATACCCATACCAAACTCATTTAAACCACTTGCGTCTAATGGGATATTAGCAAGTTCAAATGCACGTTGGTAATTATCCTCAGTAATGCCAAAGGCATTATCTTCGATAATAATTACATCTTTTTCAAAATCAATCTCAATAGTAACTTTTACGTTCCCATTGGGATTGAGGCTTGACAGGATGTCTTTATGATCTTCGTAACTTTGAAATGAGTTATCTACATACTCTGCAAGTGCATTCCAAACCTTATTATTGATATAACGAAAGGCGGAATACACCAATGGTTTTGTTGCTATTGAAACATTTTTAGCCATGATTGATGAGTCTATTTGCAACCAGTTTTACAATTTCCACATTAACGGCATTGCCAAGAGCTTCATAGCAACGGCCGATAGAAAGATTTCCAAAGGATAAGTCTTGCATACCTTGTATGGTTGCAGCTTCCTTTAGGGTCATGTATCTTCCCTTTGTTGCACCACCTTTTTCTATCTTAATTTGAGGTAATTGCACCCATGGGAAAATCGGAATTTGCGTTCCTACTAAATTCAGAGCTGGTGAAAATGTCGGCATTTTGATGCGTATGCCTGACGCTCTAAATTGAACAATCTTATCTTCGATTATAGGATTGGCTCTTTTGCCACAATTCCATTCTAACTTCAGATGACTGTTATCAAAGTTAGCTACTTTCTTCAACCATTCATCTAACCATTCTTTATTGCGCTCATACAATGCTCTATTTTGCTGAATGTATCTTCTTTTCCAAACAGGGAACTGCTGAGCACGATTTGTCTGAGCATAGTTTGGTAATTGTTCAAGGCAAGATTTTTTACTCTTACCAGCTATAAGTTGCCCCAATTTACCTCGTTTTCCTTTGAGTTCGTTAATAGATTGGAATGCAGGTGCTACATCTTCATAATCATAGGTCGCACCAAATTCCATAGCCCAAATTGGGAACCCTGGAAGTTCTTCATCATGTTGAACTAATTTAGTCAAGAACTCTTGCCAGACTTCTAATTGATAACGTGTATCATCTTTAATTGGCGTAACATTTTCATCTGTCAAATCTATGATAGATTCAATGTCACACACTGTTTTTTTGTTCCCTTCAGGAAACTTGTAAAAATCCAAGTTACCATATTTTTTGAGCTGGCATACGATGTAGATACGTTTTCTATGTTGTGGAATACCAAACTGATGTGGAGAAAGAATAGACTCTTTTACATCGTAATCCAATTCTTTCAATTTATCATGAATAGTTTTCCATGTATTCCCGTCATCGTGTCCCTTTAAGTTTGAGACATTCTCAAGAATAACATAACGAGGTTTATGTACAGCAAGAATTTCGCAAATGAAATTAAATAGATTACCTCGATCTTTTTCATCGTTAAATCCTTGTCGCTTACCTGCTTGACTAAAAGGCTGACAAGGAAATCCTGCACACAAAATGTCGTGAGCAGGTATTTTCTCAGGCGGAATTTGCGTTATATCTCCTTCAATGTAGGTGCTAGGAAAATTTATATGATAAAGTTCCTGTAGATCTTTCCTCAATTCGGAAGCAAAGACACACTTGCACCCCAATGCTTCAAGAGCCTTGTGGAATCCTCCTAATCCAGCGAACAAATCTATAAATTTATAGCACTGACTCATATTGGGTTGTTATTGCGTTCGGTTTGTTTATTAAAGTTTTTAAGGGGCAAAGTTAGCAAAAATCAAGGACTTACGAATGCTTATGTCTATGGCTTTGTCTCGTAATATCCTATTATGTATCGTTTTCTGCTGTATGATGTCAAAATTATTGACAAAACACTGCAGACTATTATCATTCGGTCTTTTTTGAGGCTGTTCACAAGTTATAGTTTTGCACTTAAAACAAGCAAAACTATGGGCGATTTCAATTACTTACACATAACAGGCGTGAACGATCTGCCCGGCTATCATGCCGCGGCAGCGTTCACCACTAAGAGCAGCGAAGTTTTCAAGGAAGCGGAGGAGATTTCACCGCGCCATGTGAGCGACAAGGTGAGTTATATGCCTTGGGGAGCGGACGACCAAATGCCGTATGACATTATCAATCTGATTGAAAGTGATGAGACACTGAGCACTTGCTAGATGTTCAATGCGGAGGTGTGCTATGGAAGCGGACTGGTGTACCAAACAGATGAATGGTGCAAACAGAAAGTGGTGAACGAGGTGGAGGAGTTCTTTTTGGATAATGACATGGCGAGTTATTTCCTCGGTGTTTGCCAAGATTTCAAACACTTCGGCTTTGCCGTGAGCGTGATTATTCTCAATGAACAAGGCAACAAGGTGGTGAGGGTGCTGCGCAAGGAGGCTTGCTATGTTCGCTTTGCGCCTGCCAACAAGGAGGGCGTGATACCACAGGTGTTGTACGCGAATTGGCGTAACTCGGTGCGGGCGGAACAGGTGGAGGTCATTCCATTGCTCAACCCGCAAAGTTCTTGGACGGATTTGCAAGCACAGGTGAAGAAGGGCAAACGCAAGTTTGCCGTGGTCAGCCGTGTGCCGACGCCTGACAGCACGTATTATCCCATTCCGTATTATGCCTCGCTCTTCAAGGGCAAGTGGTACAATATCAAGCAACTTATTGGGGTGGCAAAGGAAGCGAAACTGAAAAACTCGGCACCTATCAAATACCACATAGAGATTGCCAAATCTTTTTGGAGCAACATCTTCAAGGCGGAGGACATTACTGACCGCGTGAAGCAACAGGAACGCGTGAATGAGGAGAAGGATAATATCATCAATTTCCTCACGGGCATGGAGAATTCGGGCAAGGTGCTTTTCTCGGAGTTTTATGTGTCTCCTAATGGGGAGGAACAGCATGATGTGGTGATTAACAAAATTGAGACGGACAAGGAGGGTGGCAATTGCTTCGCGAATGTCGGCTGCGCTCGGCAAAGTTCAACGGAAGCATGGGCGACAAGCGCCCCATGCCAATACTTTGAGCAAACGCTTTACCCGTGGTTGGATTTGCCTCGGAAACTCGGCAGCACCGACCACTCTTGGCAGCGTTACCAGGAACTGCATTCTAAACTCATCGCCATCGAGGAACGATTGGCGCATGATTTCTTCTCCTGTGAACTCTTGGCGACTCTGCGCCAAGCAGAGTTGTTGGGCAAATGGGGCGAGACCCCATCTGCACCGCACTACAAGCGTGCTTGGAGGCACATCTTCGCGATTGAACTATATATGTTACGGGAAGAAGGAGAAGTCCCCATACCATCTTGCATAGAGGTCGTGAACTCCCTCCGCAATGCTCCTGATGGCATTTTTGAGGAGTGGAAGCAGTCGGAAACCGCTGTTCTCTTTGAAAATCATGGGTACAAGAATGATAAAAGGAAAGGTGGGTATTGGTTTTGAAAAAAAATTATTAGATTTGCAATAGTAAACAAACCTAACAAACAACAATTATGAAAAATATTAAAAAAATCGCTGCAATTCTTTCAATGTTCCTTTTCTGTATTATGTCTTTATCAGCGCAAACGGAACGCATGAAATTTATGGGAATTCCAATCGCAGGATCTCCTATTCAAATGGGAGAAAAATTGAAAGCGAAAGGATTTGTCTTTAAGGAGAAAATCAGTGATCACATCAGAGAGTATAGTGGAACATTCGCAGGTTCTAATGTTGTGGTAGATGTAGTATCTACTAGTAATGTAGTATGGAAAATTCTTGTAGAATACCCAGAAGCATCTTCATTTTCTCGGTTAGAATCGGATTATGAAGATATGGTTGGTCAATTCAAAAAGAAATATGGTGAGCCAACGGAACACTTTGAATTTTTTTCCAAACCATATTACAAAGGAGATGGGTATGAAATGCAAGCCTTAAGACTTGATAAGTGTAATTATGCTTCTTATTGGGAAAAAGAGAATGGCACTATTTGCGTAGAAATGTCTAAAGGAGGGCACCTTTGGATTGGTTACGAAGATAAAGTTGGTGTAAGGGAAAAGAACCAAAAGGAAAACCAACAGATTCAGGATGATATCTAAAAATAGTTGTCTTTTATCCCTCTACAATGCTTCCATACTTTCGCGGTATGGAAGCATTTTCTATATCCCTGCCCAAATCATGGTCGGAACTGTCCGACCAGCAACTCCGTTTTTTCTTCCGACAAGTCGCACGCGATTTGCCGATGAACGAGGTGTTAGCCCTTGCGTTTGCAAATGGGCTGAATTTGTTGTGCTTTGTCATGCAGACAAACACTCCTGTTTGGTCAAGGACAGGAAAAGTAAACGCCAAGTGGTGCTTGCCGATTGGCAAATCACCTTTGCTGCGCAACAACTCGCGTTCTTGGAGAGCTTCGCTCCCAAGCCTATACGCATTTCTGTCATTTGCGGTGCATCGGCAGTCACTGCCGATTTGCAAGCCGTCCCCTTTGAGGATTATCTCGCTTGCGAGAACTATTACCAAGGCTTCCTGCATACGCAAAGCATGGAATGCCTTGCAGAGATGGCGCATTTGCTTTATCCGAAACTTTCGGACAAAGCTTGTTTGGAGAAAGCAGAACTGCTTTCTGTATTCTATTGGTTCGCTTCTGTTAAAGCGAACTTCATCCGTATGTTCCCACACCTGACTTCATCACTTTTTTGTGCCATCACATAGCGCATATTGAAAATCAATGAGTTGTGTCATTTGATTGGGTGACGCATTGACGAAGTCTGCAAAAAACGCTACCACTAAACGCTACCACTAAACGCTACCACTAAGCGCTACCACAAAACGCAAGCACTAATGGGGGCGATGCGTCTCGCGTCGGGCATCAAGGCAAAGATTCACAGACAGGCATGTATTTAGTGCAGAGCCTTTGTGTTTAGTGTATGAGCCTTTGCCTTAATGCCCGCGGGACGCGTCGCCCCCATTAGTGCTTGCATTTGGTGGTAGCGTTTAATGCTTACGGGACCTTTACAATACTACAAAAGCTTTACTCGCCGAGTATCTTACATCTTACACTAACACGCTTCAACTCATTGATTGTCAACATTTTACTTAGTGTAAGATGTTACCAATACCACCTACACGCGACCTACACAACCCTCACGCTGCCACACGACACAAGCACGGGAGAACAGTATCACGGCATAGGGGAGCAGAAAAGTCTGTTACTCCGACAGATTGTTCTACGTCCCTATGCCGTATTATCTACTGCATACGTCCATGTTGACTGCGAGGCAGCGGGGTAAGGTGTGTAAGATGTGTGCAGGAGTGTGTAAGATACTTTGAAATCATCTTACACTCTTGAAATATCTGAATATCAACTTGTTATGTGCAAAAAGTGTAAGATAGCAGTAAAAGTGCACACACTCTTTTACAAGTAGGCAGACGGGGAGGAAGCAAATATTTGTGTACAAATTGTACACTTTTTTTGATGGGTGCAGTGCCTTGGTGTTACCTTTGCAGCACTTTTGAACCAAATTGTATGACTACCATGAAACGAATGCTTAACAGAATGCTGCGCTATGCCGATGCCATTGTGAAACGTGGCGTTGACAAACTGATAGATGCTATCGGACAGAGTCCGGAACTACAAACTAAAAACGCTGAAACACCCCAACCGCAAAAAAGCATGGACAACGACACTGACTGTGCACCGCAAACAACTGGTAACACCACGAACCGCGGTCTGACAGAACAAGCCTTCAGCCTTATGGACGAACTATGCGACTTTCGCTATAATGTGCTTGATCGCACGCCCGAAGTGCAACGGCGCGACCAGACGGACAAAGGAGGAGTTCACTGCCGTGGTTCTGGGGCGTGAACTGGTGCAGCTGCAAGTGCCGCGCCGACGCAGCAGCAAGGCTACATTGTACTGCGTGAGGCGCAGAAACTGATGATGTCAGAAGAATGTGGTGCTCGTTAGCGGTGGCGCGGGCGGTGGATAGGTCGAGCCCCCAAGGTGTAAAATTTTCCCTTGAAAGGTGCGGATTTTGGAGGCAATAAGAGACCTCGAAATGCTTCGGGGGTGTGGTGTGGGTGTTTGGTCGGGGTGCGTTGGGTCGTTGGATTGTCCGAAACTCCCGAACCTCATGAGCATAAAGAACCTCGGGGTGTTGTTTTGTTACTTTTTGAGACCTTAAAAGGTGATTTTGAAGGCTTGGAAGCTGCAAAGTGTAAGTTTGGGATTGGGGTAGACATTGCGAAACTCGGAGGGTCGTTTTAGGTTGCCCGAAACCTTGGATTTTGGCGCATTGTGAAACTTCGGGGTGCAAATTGGGGTGTGCGGAAACTTGGCATCTATGCACATGAGAAACTTGGAGTGTGCAATCGTGGTATTTGCGAAACTTCGGGGTGTATTCGTGGAAACTTCGGGGGTCTTTTGTTGTGTGGGTGTGGTGTGTGCGTTGTTTGCCTTTTCTTCCTTTTCTATGTGTTCAACCTTTTCGGCATTCGTGCATTTTGGGGACTTTTATCGGGGCGAAGGAACTCAAACAAGGGTGTTGCTTAAGATTTGTTTACATATTCCGCTTTGGTATGGGGGTGTTCGTGGTTTGACGATGTAGGGCGGTCGGGGGGGGCTTCCGACGGAGGGGTTAAGGGGAAACCCCTTAACAATCCCCTAAAGA
>ERZ1023666.543-NODE-543-length-15434-cov-24.747708_pt1 | contig 15434 bp, 10 predicted proteins | sample MGYA00380341_ERZ1023666 | MGnify/ENA primary metagenome ERZ1023666 (study PRJEB33179, sample SAMN07448983) | human gut metagenome | biome: Human-gut; feature: Human associated habitat; material: Faeces | host: Homo sapiens | place: India: Bhopal | collected...
GCTTGCCCTGGGCTATGGGCTCCATTGGGCTTTCAGCCCGCACTTGCTAAATCCGAAACTTGAATCAAGTAAGTATGCAAAATTACAGAAATGTTTTGGGCTAACACTCCAAAACAAGTTTTTCGTAGCGAAATATATGCGGTTAGCAAAAAATATGCTAATTTTGCTTTGATATGCGCCCACATGGCCACTTTCTGCGAAAGGGAAGCCGCACCGCGCATGGCCTCAGCACTGATAGCATGGAACAAGACAAACCCTTCAAATATCTGCAACACATCAACTCGCCCGCCGACTTGCGCAAGCTGCGCGTTGACGAGCTGCCTGCCGTTTGCGATGAGTTGCGGCGCGACATCATCAACGAGTTGGCCGACAACCCCGGCCACTTTGCATCGAGCCTGGGCACAGTTGAAATAACTGTGGCCATGCACTATGTGTACGACACGCCCTACGACCGCATTGTGTGGGACGTGGGGCACCAAGCTTACGGGCACAAAATACTCACCGGGCGACGCGACGCGTTCCACACCAACCGCAAGCTGCACGGCATACGCCCATTTCCCTCGCCACAAGAGAGCGAATATGACACCTTTGCCTGCGGCCACGCCTCAAACTCTATTTCGGCAGCCCTGGGCATGTCGCTCGCGGCCGTTAAAAAGGGCGAGGCCAACCGCCATGTGGTGGCGCTCATTGGCGATGGTTCGATGAGTGGCGGACTGGCCTTTGAGGGCCTTAACAATGTGTCGGACACACCCAACAACATGCTCATCATACTTAACGACAACCACATGAGCATCGACCGTGCTGTGGGCGGCATGAAGGAGTATTTGCTGCACCTGCACACAAGCAATTGGTACAACCGTATGCGTTTTTGCATATCACGCAAACTCACACAGTGGGGGCTGCTCAACGAGAGCCGGCGCCGGGCTGTGATACGCTTTAACAACTCTATCAAGTCGCTGCTGGCCAACCAGCAGAACATCTTCGAAGGGCTTAACATTCGCTATTTTGGCCCCACCGACGGGCATGATGTAATAGAATTGGTGCGCATTCTGCGCGAAATTAAGGACATGAAGGGGCCTAAGTTGCTGCACATTCACACGCACAAGGGCATGGGCTACAAGCCGGCCATGGAGAATGCTACCGTGTGGCACGCCCCGGGCAAGTTCTGTGTTGAAAGCGGGCAACGCATTATCGAGAAGCCCTCAAAGCCACAGCCGCCAAAGTTTCAGGACGTGTTCGGGCAGACGCTGCTCGAACTGGCAGAGCAAAATCCGCGCATTGTAGGCGTTACGCCGGCCATGCCCACAGGCTGCTCTATGAACATCTTGATGAAGGCCATGCCCGACCGTGCCTTTGATGTGGGCATAGCCGAGGGCCACGCTGTCACATTTTCGGCAGGTATGGCCAAAGAGGGCATTCAGCCTTTCTGCAACATTTATTCGGCCTTTGCACAACGTGCCTACGACAATGTGATACACGACGCGGCATTGCTCAACCTGCCAGTAGTGCTGTGCCTTGACCGCGCCGGCCTTGTGGGCGAGGACGGCCCCACACACCACGGGGCCTTCGACCTGGCGGCCTTGCGCCCCGTGCCCAACCTGACCATTGCCTCGCCCTACGACGAGGCTGAACTGCGCTGCCTCATGTACACGGCACAACTGCCCGGCAAGGGTACCTTTGTCATACGCTATCCGCGCGGACGCGGCTCAATGGTTGACTGGCACTGTCCGCTCAAGGAGATTGCCGTAGGCCGGGGCCGCCAGCTCAAGCAAGGCACCGATGCTGCCGTCATCACCCTGGGCCCCATTGGCACCGAGGCGGCTAAAGCCATCAGCATGGCCGAAACTGCCCAGCCGGGACTGAGCATAGCGCACTACGACTTGCGTTTTCTTAAACCGCTCGACGAGGAACTTCTGCACGAGGTGGGACGCCACTTCAAACGCGTGATTACCATTGAGGACGGGGTGCGCATGGGGGGCATGGGCTCGGCCGTGATGGAGTGGTTTGCCGACCACGGCTACTCCCCCACTATCACGCGTTTGGGATTGCCCGACGAGTTTGTTGAGCATGGCAGCGTGGGCGAATTGCGTCACATCGTAGGACTCGATGCCGACAGCATCTGCAAGGTTTTGCTCAACGAGCACTGATTTTTTGAAAGTCATCACAACCATGCCACTAAGCAGGCGTTCGACTTTATTACGAAATATTGCTGTCAAGTAAAACGCTAAAGCGCATTGTAATGCTTTTGCCCTTACAGGGCGCGACTGCTCCAACACGGGGAGACCCAGGGTGTCGCTACGCTTGCCCTGGGCTATGGGCTACATTGGCCTTTCAGGCCGCACTTGCAAGGTCAGAACGATTATTTATTCGTGATGGAAATATTATACCAAAGCCACAATACACAGCCTTGCTGTTTACTGTGATATAGCAGATTTGTATTTGCAAGTGCGGCCTGAAAGGCCAATGCAGCCCATAGCCCAGGGCAAGCGTAGCGACACCCTGGGTCTCCCCGTGTTGGAGCAGTCGCGCCCTGTAAGGGCAAAAGCATTACAATGCGCTTTGAAGTTTTTACCCGACAGCAATAATTACGAAACACTGCTTATATGGGGGGCACCCCACCCTAAATTTGTAACGCGGGTTACACGGATAATTAAATCCATGTAACCCGCGTTAATTCGTGCATTTAGTCCCAATCTTTCATTTCGTCCTCATTCTCCCCTGTATTTGGTTCAGGGTCAATCAACCCCTCGTCTATCAAGTCGTTGATTGGCTTACTCAGACTACGGCGCAGCTCATCGCGATGCGACTGCAAGTTATTGAGTGCTTGGGCATAAAGCGACTTCAACGCCTCTTCGTCCTTATCGGGCCAATGCTGTTGCACCACCTCTTTTATACGCCCTGAAAGAATTGCAATATCGTTTATGCAAAACTCACAGCCACGTATAGTGCACTGCGACAAATCTCTTGACAAAGAAAGGAATTCGTCAATGTCCCAATCCTCGTATTCATATTTCGTTTCCAAATGCTCATACGATCTCTGCGGCAAAGGTTCATTGGGCACCGTTTTAAGCCTCAACGACCATGACACGACTTTGACGCTGTTATTGCACGGGGTATGATACGCTATCACATAGCCATCGAATACCGTACAGGTGCCAAACAACAAATCTATCGGCACATTACATACAATAACCGTTTGTGGCTCGTCATCGTCGCTCGAATAGCCTACAAATGCCACGTAGCCCATACTGCGCATCAAGCAACAATAGTCTTTACAATTCTGAATGGCCTCTTCTCGCTTCAAGTAATCGAGTTGTGGAGAATGCCAATGATCGCGGAAATAGATTACTGCCATACTGCCTATAAATGAGGCTCCTAACTCCTTCGCCCACTGATTTTGGGGGTCGAACACTACTGGATTGTTGTTTGTCATGTTATTTGATTGTGTTAAGTAAGTATTAGTACGCATGATTAACGTCCATCCCAAACAGATCTGGCGTGATGTGCATAATTTCGTTCATTGTGAAATCTTTCATCAAGTTAATGAATGACCAACAGATTGGCAGGTGGTACTGCTGACGCAGTTCTTTCCAATCATCATTCAAGTCTTCATCGGACTCTAACATGGTGTGTCCCCAATCTGCTGCTTCGCTACGCAGTTGGTCCTCACACTTGCGGAAGTGATAGTCGTGCAGAATGACGGTTGTGACATGGCGCCCGGTCATTAACATATCGCTCAAGCAATATTTGCCACCTTCGCGGTAAAGTTTGCACGCTTCGTCGGGATAGTGGCAGCAATCGGGACAGGACTTTAACGTGCGAAACCAAGGCAAGCTCAAACTTACAGTGCCCTTTATAATGTATCGGCGTAGAAAGGCAGATTTCCGCTCTTGGTATCTTCGTCTCGCACGCAATGCCTCAGCCACAGCATATTCGAGCGAACATTCCGTAAGTTCCGCCACCCGCTTGTTAAGCTTGGTTACATGGGCCACCTCCTCGGGGGTAAAAGTTGAATGCGCTTGCCACGCTTTTGAAACATACATGCTTCTTCTAAACAATTCGTAGTTCACAGGAATTCTTGTCATAAACGATTAATTTTGTTTTTGCTCACAACTCTATATAGTACTTTGTCTTGCGTATTTCAAAAAACGCTGTAATATTTTTCATTTGCGCTACTATTCTTGGCGTACGCGCTTTGCACGTTATGTCGTACTACGTTGATAATCAGACATTTAATAAGAGCAAGGGGAAATACGAACAAACGCAGTATTTTTTGACGAACACGTGTGCAAGTGGCATCTACCCGTATGGGGGTGCTGGCCGCAAGCAATGGGTAATGAAAATCCCCTCATAGCACCCGGCAAGGGGGTGATATGAGGGGAGAACGGGGTATATCTTATCAACTAATGCTGCAGAGGCAGAGCTGATCAATACTGCATAGAGAAGGTGATGCCACGGCGCATCATGTCCTTGAGTACAGGCGAGAGGCGCTTGAGGAAACCCTCCCACGAGCGTGATGCAACAGGGCTCCAACCCACCTCGGCAAGCGCCAAAGCACGTGGATAGGCCTGGTAGTAAATGCGCTCGGGGGTGTTGATGCATTCGCTCCACAATGTGCCGGCTACACCAAACAGGTTATTCTGCTCAAAATCCGGGCCCATGCCCCAGGCCGGGTCGAGCTCGTAGGTGCGCTTGAGCGGAATGATGGGCATGCCCCAATTTACCTCGGGCATATCGCCCGGCGCCATGGGATAGTCAAAGTAACAATGCTCGCCGGGGCAAAGCATGATTTTGGCATTATTTGCCACCGCAGCCTCGAGCGCGCGCTTGGTCAGCCCGTGACGCCAAGCAAAGGTGACGCAGCCGGGTTGTATCTTCTTGAAATCGGTCTCGTACCAGAACATGGGCGTCTTGCCATACTTGGTGCGCAGGGTGTCGATCACGCGGTTAAACATGTACTCCTGCAAGCGCCAATTTTCAGAGCGGTCGGTAGTGGTTATGCCGAGCTGGCGTTTCAGTACCTGGCACTTGGGGCAGTCTGTCCAGCAGTTGAGTGCGGGATTGCCTGCCTCGTCACCCCCAAGGTGAATGTAGGGCGACGGGAAAATGTCGGCCAGCTCCTTGAACACATTGCCAAGGAACTCGAAAGTAAATTCGCTACCAGGGCATAGCAATTCGTTCGACACACCACAAGTGGTGCGTATGGGCACTTGCTTGGCGCCACAGGTGAGCTCTGGAAACACGTGAATGGCTGCCACCTCGTGGCCGGGCATTTCGATTTCGGGCACTACCTGTATGTGGTATTGCGCGGCGTAATCTACAAACTCGCGCATCTGCTTCTGCGTATAGTATCCCGATATGGGCACCATCATGTCGTCCATGCCCACACGGGCCGAAGCCTGCGCCGTGAGTTCGGGATATTTCTTTATTTCGATGCGCCATGCCTGGTCGTCTGTCAGATGCAGGTGAATGGTGTTGTACTTGTAACGGGCCATTTCGGGCACGAAAGCCTTCAACTCATCAAAGGGTATGAAGGTGCGGCATGGGTCGAGCATCAGTTCGCGTATGTGGGTGCGCGGCTGGTCGGCTATGCGCAACTGCGGAATGCTCTCGCAGCAGGCCGATGTGCCGTTGCCACGCAGCAGCTGGTCGAAAGTCATCAGGCCATAGAACACGCCACGCGCCGTGCGCCCTTGAATGGTCACGCCCTTTTCGCTGACTACAAGCGTGTAAGCCTCATCGTCTGCCAAACTTGTGTCTATACCCAGTGTGAGGGTGGCCTTGCCAGCTATAACAGGGTTCTTAACCTTTGGCAAGCGTTCGCGCAGCAAGCGCTCGGCCTGCACGCATTCGTTGGCCAACCCATCGGCTGCCATCACCTCCCACAGGCGGTTCACGCTGAGGGGGGTGCCGCCAGTCATTTCAAGATGGGCGGGCACCGGCACAAGTGCTTCGGCAGGGTTGCACAAGCGGTTGTCATTGTCGGGTGTGCCGAAGAAACGGTTCCAGCCCTCGGCGCGCCGGTATTTCATTTCGCTGCCACGCGGCACAACGAGCTTCACCTTTTTACGGTCTATGCCTTCAAAGGTGGAGGCCGAAGCTACAGGGGGCACGGCCGAGTTGACACGCAGCGTGCGCAGTCCGCTCAACCGGGCAAAGGCAAACTCGCCCAGCGTGGGGGTGCCGTTAATTGTGATGTCGCGCAGCTTGGTGCAACCCGAAAAGGCTGCATCGCCCACACGGGTTAGCGTTTTGGGCAGTTCGATGCTGTTGAGTGCAGTACAGGCAAAGAAAGCCTGCGAACCGATACTGCGCACATTTTCGGGCAGCACTACCTGTTCGAGCACATGACGCGAATGAAAGGCATTATTGGGTATGGCCTCGCAATCGGCCGAACCGAGGTCGATGCTGCGTAATTGATAGCACAAGTCGCGTAACTGGCGAAAGTCGGAGTTGCCACCAGTCGACAGTTTGCCAGTCAACTTGACATTGGTGGCAGCTGCCTTTTGCACAGCATTGAGTTCGTTCATGCTGGCCACAGTTTGAGCCGCCACCGAGAGCGACAGCAGCGACATGGCCAGTGTGAGTAATCGTTTCATAAGCAAACGGTATGTGGGGTTAGTGGGGGTTCAATATCAGAATTTTACAATGCGGCTGCCGTCCTCTTGTTCGGCAATCTCCACTTTCACGGCATCGCCCGGCAGGAGTTCCTCAATGAGTTCGGGCCACTCTATAAAGCACACTGCGCCTGAATAGAAGTAGTCCTCATAACCCATGTCGTACACCTCGTCAAGTTTCTTGATGCGGTAAAAGTCGAAGTGATAGATGAGTTCGCCAGTAGTTTCTGAACGGTATTCGTTGACAATGCTGAAGGTGGGCGAATTTACCACTTCGGTCACCCCGAGAGCCTCGCACACTGCCTTTATAAATGTGGTTTTGCCAGCACCCATTTTGCCGTAAAAGGCAAACACCGTATTCTGATCCATGGCCTCGACAAAAGCCTTGGCCGCGTTGTCAATGTCGTTGAGCGACGTTATTTTAATTTCCATAGTTCCTTATATTATTTACACTACTTATTTTATGTTCAATAGTTGCAGCAACTGCGCCACGCTCTCCTCGAGCGAAAGTTTTGAGGTGTCGAGGCTCAGTGCCGGGTGCTGCGGGGCCTCGAAGGGTGCCGATATACCCGTAAAGTTCTTTACCTCGCCACGGCGTGCACGCGCATAAAGGCCCTTCACATCACGACGCTCACACTCCTCTATCGGGGTGGATATGAATATTTCCTTAAAGTCGTCCTTGCCTATGATGTGCTGCGCTAAATTTCGCAATTCCTCTGTCGGACTCACAAAGGCCGCAATGGTAATGATGCCAGTGTCGACAAAAAGTTTGGCCACCTCGGCCACACGACGTATATTTTCACGTCGGTCGTCGGCCGAGAAACCCAAGTTGGCATTGATGCCGGTGCGTATGTTGTCGCCATCGAGTATGCGGCACAGCAGACCGCGCTTTTGTAACTCACGCTCCAGGGCTATGGCCACAGTGCTCTTGCCACTGCCGCTAAGCCCGGTAAACCACAGCATCACGCCTTTTTGCCCGAGCAGTTGCTCTTTGTCGTGGCGCGACAGCATGCGGTCGAATATGGGATATATGTTATCTTGTGTACTCATAAGTAGGTGTTCAAAATTATTTTATACAATCAGCAGGTGCCATTTTCACATTGAAAGCACATTCTCGAGACGCATCTGTCCCCTTCGGCCTCGGTCACATAGCCCGCTATGCTCCCTCACCCGAAGGGAACATCTGCGCCCCGATAATGCACTTTCAATGTAAAAATAATTTTGAACACCTACTTTATGTTGCAAAGGTAGTGATATATATGTCAATTAGGGCGTTAGCGCCACCTTATTTTCTTTATAATGAGCCTTCCGCGCCTTACCACCCTCACATTGGCCAGGGCACGGCGCAACTTGTCGTCGAGTATAATCATGATAACCGAAAGCAATATGAGCATTATGCCACAAGCTATGCGCAGGGTCATCACCTCGCCAAACAACATTATGCCCAGCACTGCGGCAGTTACCGGCTCGAGCGCACCCATTATGGCCGTTGGGGTGGAGCCTATGCAGCGTATGGCCATGGCCATAAACACGAGCGATATGACCGTTGGCACCAAACCGAGGGTGAGGGCCATGCCCCATTGCATGGGCGTGTGCAGCATTTGCAGTTCGCCCGTGGGGGTTAGCAGGGCGTAGAGGGTGAGGCACACCAAACAACTCGACATGGCATAAAAGGTGAGTTTGACACTCGACATCACAATGCCGCTGCGGTTGACCACAATGATGTAAATGGCATAGCTGAGGGCCGAAACGAGTATGAGCACAATGCCCATCAGCGCTATGGCGCGCCCGCTGTCGTCCTTGTAGAGCAAGGCTATGCCGCCCACCGTAAGCAGCATGGCAAGCAGCGAAGGCCATTTGAGCCGTTCCTTGAAAAAGAAGGCCATCAGCATGGCCGTAAACACTGGGTAGGCAAACACCAGGGTGGCGGCCACACCTGCCGACATGTAATGAAAGCTCAGAAAGTAGGTGAGCGACGACACGGCAAACACCGCACCTAACAAGCTCAACACCTTGCCCTCCCTGCGTGTGATGGCAAAACTCTTGCGCTGCACCAGCATGAGCAGGCCAAGCATGACCGACCCGAACAAGAAACGGTAAAACAACACGCTGTTGGAGTTGTAACCGTCTTGATACAAATACTTGGCACAAATAGGGTTCACACCATAGCTCACAGCAGCTATGCAACCGTACAGGTAGCCCTTAAGATGTTGGCTCATATTTATAAATTATACGTTTAACGGGCGCAAAGTTACGCCGAAAAGCAAGAAAAAAGCCATATCGATGCAAAAAAAGCCGCGTTTTGTTTGCAAGTAAAATAAAAAGACGTAATTTTGCACTCGCAATTCGGGGTGTAGCTCAGCCCGGTTAGAGTACGCGTCTGGGGGGCGTGTGGTCGCTGGTTCGAATCCAGTCACCCCGACTGAATTGTGTAAGGCAGTCAATCAACACTTGTTGGTTGACTGCTTTTTTTGTTACGCACACAGCTTACCAACGGCAGTTTTTGCGTAAGTTTGCAACAAAATATTTCCATCTTTACCACAGCACGCTACATGAACAGCGAAGAGACCATTTTAAGATTGCAGCATAAAGGCATCAAACCTACCGCCAACCGCATATTGGTATACCGCACACTTTGCCAAAAAGCATCGCCCCTAAGCCTTACCAACTTAGAGGCGATGATGCCAACTATGGACAAGTCGAGCATATTCAGAGTGCTATCGCTCTTTTTACAACACGACGTGGTGCACGCCTTTGAGGACGGACGAGGCATTATCAACTACGAACTGTGCAACGAGCAAGGGACTTGCGACCACCACGACAGCCACCTGCACTTTTATTGCGAACACTGCCAACGCTCCTTTTGCCTTGACAACGTGCAACTGTCCGACTTCAACCTGCCCGAAGGCTTCTGTGCCCACGACTTTTCATTCGTCATCAAAGGTCTGTGTCCCCAATGTGCCAAGAGGCAACACAAAGGCTGAATACACTCAAGCGCAGGACTCAAGCACAGAACTCAAGCGCAGGACTCAAGCGCAAAACGCTACCTCTAATGGGAGCGACGCGTCTCGCGTCGGGAAAAGAAGGAATAAAGAGTTGAACCCTACACTTTCCACCGACGCGGGACGCGTCGCCCCCATTAGAGATCGGCTACCCCATCGCCACAACAAAAAAAGCGCATTCCGAAATGCTCGTTCGAGCATGCAGAATGCGCTTTTTATTTTGCAATTTCAAGTCACACGCCACATGTGGGTGCGACTTGAAATCTATGAATCAAACGTTTACTCCTGAGGCAAAGACCAGTCTTCCTTAGTCTTGCGCACGTAAGAGGCGTAACGACGTTGTGCAGCACGCTTAGTCTCGTCGTAAAGTTCCTGAGCCTGTTCGGGCATAGCCTTCTTAAGCGAGAGGAAACGCACCTCGTGGTCGAGGTAATCCTGGAACTTGTCCCAATCGGGCTCCTTAGAGTCGAGAGTGAAGGGGTTCTTGCCCTGGTCGGCGAGTTCGGGATTGAAGCGCCACAAGTGCCAGTAACCACAAGCTACTGCGCGGCCTTCCTCAGCCTGGCTGCGACCCATACCGCCCTTGATCTTCAAACCGTGGTTGATACAAGGTGCATAAGCAATGATGAGCGAAGGACCATGGTAAGCCTCAGCTTCCTTGATGGCCTTGAGGCACTGAGCCTGGTCGGCACCCATAGCCACCTGGGCCACGTAGATGTAGCCATAAGTAGTCTGCATAAGTCCAAGATCTTTCTTGGTTACGCGCTTACCGGCTGCGGCAAACTGTGCGATGGCACCAACAGGAGTAGCCTTCGAAGCCTGACCACCGGTGTTAGAGTAAACCTCAGTATCGAGCACGAGAATGTTAACGTCCTCACCGCTGGCGAGCACGTGGTCGAGACCACCGTAACCGATATCGTAAGAGGCACCGTCACCACCAATAATCCACTGGCTGCGCTTAGTAAGGAAGTGGCTGAGTTCGGCCAGCTGCTTGCAAGTGTCGCAACCCTTCTCGGCACCAGCCTTAATCATAGGCTCGAGCTTAAGAGCGGCAGCGCGGCTTGCCTCAGCATCGTTCTGACCGTCAATCCATTCCTGAGCAGCGGCCTTGTATTCGGCAGGAGCCTCAGCAGTGGCAATAATGTCTTGCAACAACTTCTGAATGCGTGCACGCATCTTCTTATTGGCAAGGATCATACCCATACCAAACTCGCAGAAGTCCTCGAAGAGTGAGTTAGCCCATGCAGGACCTTCGCCCTTCTCGTTGGTAGTATAAGGTGTCGAGGGGATAGAACCTGAGTAGATTGATGAACAACCCGTAGCGTTGGCAATCATCTGACGGTCGCCAAAGAGCTGGCTGACGAGTTTGACGTACGGTGTTTCACCACAACCAGAGCAAGCGCCTGAGAACTCGAAGAGCGGAGTAGCAAACTGAGAGTTCTTGGGGTTGAGCTTGACGTCAACCAAATGCTGCTTGCTGGTCACGTTCTTAGTGCAGTAAGTCCAGTTTTCGGCTTCAGCCTCCTGGCCTTCGAGCGGCACCATTTCGAGAGCCTTGTTGCCCTTCAAGCCCGGACATACGTCAACACAGTTGCCGCAACCGAGGCAGTCCATCACGTCAACCTGCTGTACAAAGTGCATGCCCTTCATGGCGGCGGGTGCCTTCATGTCGATAGTCTCGCCCTTGAAGCCCTTGAGCTCGTCGTCGGTCAATACGAAGGGACGGATAGCAGCGTGAGGACAAACAAAGTCACACTTGTTACACTGTATACAGTTCTCCTTGTGCCATACGGGCACGAAGGCTGCCACACCGCGCTTTTCGTAAGCGGCAGTGCCCTGCTGCCAAGTACCATCTTCCGACACCTTGAATGCGCTCACGGGCAGAAGGTCGCCGTTCTGTGCATTGATGGGGCGTACCATGTCTGAGATGAAAGCGGGTTCGTCGCGAACCACCTTCTCGTCCTCGGGCAGGTTGGCCCATGCGGGGTCAACAGTGAGTTGCTTATATTCGCCACCACGGTCAACGGCCTGGTAGTTCTTGTCAACGATGTCCTGACCCTTCTTGCTGTACGACTTAACGATGAACTTCTTCATCTGCTCTACGGCGAGGTCAACAGGAATTACGCCTGTGATGCGGAAGAAGGCTGACTGCAGAATGGTGTTGGTACGGTTGCCAAGGCCAATTTCCTGTGCAATCTTGGTAGCGTTGATATAGTAAACAGTGATGTTGTGCTCGGCAAAGTAGCGCTTCACATTGTTAGGCAGGTTGTTTGCCAGTTCGTCACCCTCCCAAATGGTGTTCAGCAGGAAGGTACCATTGTCGCGCAAACCGCGGAGCACGTCATACATGTGCAGATAAGCCTGTACGTGGCAAGCCACGAAGTTAGGAGTCTTAATCTGGTATGTAGAGCGAATGGGGTGATCGCCAAAGCGGAGGTGTGAGCAAGTAAAGCCGCCCGACTTCTTAGAGTCGTATGAGAAGTAAGCCTGGCAGTACTTGTCGGTGTTGTCACCAATAATCTTGATAGAGTTCTTGTTGGCACCTACCGTACCATCAGCACCAAGACCATAGAACTTGGCCTCGAATATGCCTTCGCCGCCAAGAGCCATTTCCTTCTCCAAGGGGAGTGAGTGGAAGGTCACGTCGTCCACGATGCCGAGTGTGAAGTGATCCTTGGGTTCGGGCAACGCCAGGTTGTCGTAAACCGAGATAATCATGGTCGGAGTTGTGTCGCAAGAGCCCAAACCATAGCGTCCGCCTACGATGAGGGGACGGTTCTCTACGTCGTAGAAGGCGTCCTTCACGTCGAGGTAGAGAGGTTCGCCGTTGGCACCGGGTTCCTTGGTGCGGTCGAGCACAGCGATGCGCTTGCAAGTCTTGGGCACAGCGGCAAGGAGGTGCTTAACTGAGAACGGACGGTAGAGGTGTACGCTCACCATACCCACCTTTTCGCCCTTGGCGTTGAGGTAGTCGATGGCTTCGCGGGCAGCCTCGGTTACTGAACCCATGCAGATAATCACGCGTTCAGCATCGTCGGCACCATAGTAGCTGAAGAGCTTGTACTCACGACCGGTAATCTTGCTGATTTCGGCCATATACTTTTCAACAGCTGCGGGCACTGAGTCGTAGTAGGGGTTGCACACTTCGCGGTGAGCGAAGAATGTTTCGGGGTTCTCGGCCATACCGCGTGCCACGGGGTGCTCGGGAGTGAGGGCACGGCTGCGGAATTCGGCCACCTTGTCCATAGGCACGAGCGGACGGATTTCCTCTTGGTCAATCACCTCAATCTTCTGATACTCGTGTGAAGTGCGGAAACCGTCGAAGAAGTTGATGAAAGGCACGCGTGTGTCGAGTGCGGCAAGGTGAGCCACAGCCGAGAGGTCCATAACCTCCTGCACTGAGCCTTCGCACAACATGGCGAAACCAGTTTGGCGGCAAGCCATCACGTCAGAGTGGTCGCCGAAGATACACAGTGAGTGAGTGGCCAATGTACGAGCTGACACATGGAACACGCAAGGAAGCAGTTCGCCAGCAATTTTGTACATATTAGGGATCATCAGGAGCAAACCCTGTGAAGCTGTGAATGTAGTGGTAAGTGCACCTGCCTGCAGTGAGCCATGCACGGCACCTGCGGCACCACCTTCGCTTTGCATTTCCTGCACCTTTACAGTGTCGCCAAAGAGGTTGATGCGGCCCTGTGCTGACCATTCGTCAACGTGCTCTGCCATAGGTGATGACGGCGTGATGGGATAAATGGCAGCAACCTCTGAGAACATGTACGCAATGTGCGCAGCAGCCTGGTTACCGTCACAAGTAATAAACTTCTTGTTAGCCATAATTGTAATTTTGCGAGGTTCTTAATATGCTAATATGCCAATGTGTCAATATGCTAATGAGCTGACGCCATCATTAAGCTATCGGAGTCATACTTCATAGCCAATTCATTGACGTCATCGCACCCTAACAATACGTAGTATCAACCCACTTGCATTATCAGCATAGTCAAAACACTACTTATTAAATAGAAATGATGTTATGTTGCTTTATTTAGTCCAGTATTATCGTTCTTGATTTGCTTTAGTTTCAGCTTGGCCGACGTTATAATGCGCATTAGCACATTAGCTTACGAAGCGAGCGTCACATTAACACTTTAGCACATTGACTTAGTAAAGGAAGCCAAAGAGCCAAAGCGGTATTTCATTTTCGCGTCCGACATCAGTATTATACTTCACATATATCGTGTCGGCGGCGGTGCGGATACGGCGGGCACGATCGCACACACAAATGTTTGTGGCGTTGTTGATGCGGAACATGCCAAGACGCTTTCCCTTGTTCACTGTGTGATGGCGCCACAGGCAGTTTACAAAGTAAGTCTCCATAATGGTCTGCTCTGTCATGCAGTTTTCGTAGAGCGCATACATCAAGTTGGCATCGTGCAAATAAATGGCGGCAGGTTTCTTTGGGAAAGTCTCACCCGGGTGATGCACCATGTTGATAAGGCGCGTCTCCTCAAGATACTTCAGATAGTTCATCACCGTAGCGCGTGATGTACCAATCTCCTGAGCCAATTTGCTCACATTAGGCGCAGTAGGGTCGCCAATGGCCAACAGATAGAGCAACTTCTTGATACGCGACAGATACTTCAGCTCAATCTGCTTGTTAAGCAGCAAGTCCACCTCAATCATATTGTTCATGGCCTTGAGCAGAGCCTCGGTAAAGTTGTGGTTCTCGAGGAAGAACGGGTAATAGCCATGCTGCAAGTAATCCTGGAAATAATGCCAGGGGTGTACTTTAGGCAGTATGGTTTTAAGTATCTGTTCGCTGTCCGAGAGCAGTTGGTCAAATGTATAAGCGTCAAAGTTCTCGTTCGTTTCAAGATTGATATATTCGCGGAACGAGAAACCATGCAACACGTAGGTGCGGCTAATCGAAGACAATTCTGTTTCGTCCTCCCCATCCCCCATATTCACCGACGAGGTGGTGTACACAATGCGCAGATAGGGGTACTTGTGGTAGCACTCGCACAACTGCTCACGCCAATCGGGCAACTTAAAAGCCTGGTCGATGAGCAACACCTGGCCGCCCTCAGCCATAAAACGTCCGGCAAAGTCGACTATGCCGTGCGCTTGAAAGTAAAAGCTATTGAGGTTGATGTACAGGCACTGACGAAGCCGTACGTCAAAGTTTTCTTTGGCATACTGCAACAGGAAGGAAGTACGTCCCACGCCCCTCGGGCCTTTAATACCTATCAAACGGTAACTCCAGTCGATGGTGTCCATCAACGAGCGCCGCACCGGTGCGTTGAAATGTTCCATCAGATAGGCGTGCGATTTGAAAAACGTCTCCATTTGTAACTTGATTTCTGAAAATTCAAGGCAAAGGTACAAAGTTGTACCGAAACTTGCAAAGCTAACTTGGCATTTTTTGGTTAAGCTTGTGCGCAAAAATATCATTTTTACCTCTCCGGCCCATCATTGCACATTCGCCCGACCATGTGCCAAGACCACGTGTGCTGACGAATACACCAGTGCACACTAAAAGCGCGCCTACCTTCACAACACCGAAAACACTGATAATCAACATAGTGCGGACGATTTGTACAGAGTGCAGGCAAAAAGGTGTAAAACGTCTGACGCGTACGCGCGAACAATTACTATAACACGTCTGCATACAGACTTGAGGCTTTGGCTGAATTAGCGAGCAAGTTAACCTGTCAACTTGTTAACCCATTAACCTGAAATTCCGCCAACGGGTAACCTTTTAACCTCCTAACCCACCTGACTCTTATACACAACTCCGAGCCCACGAGACACT
>ERZ1023666.551-NODE-551-length-15309-cov-7.421725_pt1 | contig 15309 bp, 25 predicted proteins | sample MGYA00380341_ERZ1023666 | MGnify/ENA primary metagenome ERZ1023666 (study PRJEB33179, sample SAMN07448983) | human gut metagenome | biome: Human-gut; feature: Human associated habitat; material: Faeces | host: Homo sapiens | place: India: Bhopal | collected...
CGAGCCTACACCATGCATAAATAATAACCCCTAGCTGCCCTCCGCGAGGGCGCTCAGGCTCACGCGGCAGTAACTGCTGAGACAAATGAATCACAGGTTGCTAACCTGCTCTTTAACGGCTGTAGCGCTCAACGTGCGCAAATGGGTGTACAGGAAGTGATTAAACAGGCTAACCCGGGCGGCAATCCCACGGTAACTGACCTTATCATCAAAGGTTACAAGTTCGGCATTGATTACCCAAATGTCGGATGCAACCAGTTCTTCACGGTTGTTATCGACCAGTTAGTTAAAAGCCGGAGCAAAGTGTAATGAGTATAGTGACTGACGAGAAATTACTGGCCGACGTGGCTGCGGGAATGAGTGGTCACGCTATTGCGAAAAAGTACGGCATGAGTCCCGGCAACATTAACCGTCGCATTAAACGTCTCGGAGCACGCGGTCTGGGTCACGGTGGTAATGTGTCCCGCTTTGTGCCGGACGGTTACAAGGTTAAAGGCACATCGTCACTGGTGAAGGAGGACGGGACGGTAGCGCTGCAATGGGTCAAAACCGATGTGGATGCCGAGCGTCAGTTAAAAATGATGCAGGAAGCGATTGAGGCGCTTACAGCGAGTATTGAGCCGGTTGAGTTACCCGGGTTTACCAGACACCCCACTGCGGAAAACCTTTGCAACCTGTACACCGTAAGCGATTTCCATCTGGGGATGCTGGCGTGCCTGGAAGAGTCCGGCGAGGACTGGGATATCAAAATAGCGGAGAATATGTTTGTCAGCTGGTTCAGCGCTGCTGTTGAGATATCACCGTGGTCACATACTGCCGTGGTGTCGCTGCTGGGAGACCTGATGCACAGTGACTCGCTGGCACCGGTGACTCCGGCGAGCGGACATGTGCTGGATGCGGACAGCCGCTACTTTAAAATGATTCAGGTGACAATGCGAATGGTGCGACGGGCGATTGAGATTGTTGCACTGAAACACCCGCAGATACACATCGTCGTGTCGCAAGGGAATCACGACGAGACAGGTATGTTATGGCTTACCAGCGCGCTTGAGATGATGTACGGACACGATGACCGTGTAACTGTGGATACATCGCCGGACGTGTTCAAAATGTTCCGCCACGGTGATACGGTGCTCTTTTTCCATCATGGCCACAAGGTGCGGTTTGACAGTATCGAGTCAGTGATGATTTCCCGGTTCCGCCGCGACTATGGCGAGACAAGTTACGCATATGCCCACGTAGGTCACCTGCATCACCAGAAAATCGTTGAAAGTAACTGCATGGTGGTTGAACAACACCGCACGCTGGCGGCTAAGGATGCGTATGCGGCCCGGGGTGGATGGTTCAGTGGGCGCAGTGCCAATGTCATTACATATCACAAGCAATACGGCGAAGTCAGCCGTCAGTCAATCAGTCCGGAGATGTTGAAATGAAGACAGTAATTTTTGATTTAGACGGTACACTGGCGGATGGTACCCACCGTTTACATCTGTTGCCAACGGTCGATTTACACCTGACCGACAGCTGGACAGAATTCAATAAAGCGTCAAAGGATGACGCGCCGTTCCAGAATAACATCGACATTTGTAATGCGCTGGGTCGCAGTGGTTATTTTGTTATCATTCTCACCGGACGGAGTGATATTGCGAGAGCGGAAACAGAAGACTGGTTGCAGCGACATGATGTTTACCACAACATGCTTCAAATGCGGTCACATTCTGACAATCGCAAGGACATCATTATCAAGGAAGAGTTTTTGCGCAACGTTGTAGGCCTGGAAGATGTCGTTGCGGCATGGGATGATAGTCCGGAAGTTATCAGACATTTCCGCTCACTGGGTATCACCACTTATGCGGTGTGTGATTACGGTGACACGACTCAACGCAGTGACCTCAAGTCTCACGGGGTAGAGGTGTTAAAATGATTAGTTATGATTTCGATGCAGGTTGTATCTGGTTTCGCGTGTTCGGTAAAGGGATTTTAATTATTGACCGGTCTATTCACCCGCCGCTATTCAGTGTGAGGACCGGAAGGAAAAAGGAACTCAGAATAGGGAAATACGGAATACAGTTAATCAGGTAAATAAAAGGCCCGCGTTTAGCGGGCTTTGTTTTTTTATTATTGACCGCCACAATTACGACAGCGCCCATTAGCTACATAGCGCTCTGCGACGATGTGACAGTGTTTGCAGGGTTCATACGGAATGTACCAGCGTTTACCGTCAGCAATGGCTTGCTGACGCGGTGATTTGATTTTAATGACGCCAACGCGGATTCCTGATTCACTCAGTAACAGGGCGTTTTTCATTGTCTGCAACTGCTCATTTAAAACGGAAATATTATGCTCAATCATGGCGATGTTCTTACGCAGTGCGTCGGCTTCGGTGTTTGCATTACTTACGGGTTTTGACGCTCGTTCATCCCTGCGTTTTTGTGCGCAAATTGCACAAACCGAACCTTGCCATACTCCCGGGTGTCCACATGATGCGTGGCGTTTGGAACCTATCCTGAATTTGACGCTCGGGTCCGTTCTCAGTCGGGTGAGCACTTTTTGTTCTGTTTCATCTGCCGAATCTGTTCCGTTTTTGGTGTGCAGTACAAACGCATGATGATTATGATGTGCGCATTCTGTACAGATACCTGTCGGAAGATGGACAGTTTTACAATTACAATTTTCTCTGTAGTGAATCATATGTATACCTTTTACTATGTTAATGAAGCATACATTGTAATACTACATACATAAATGAGTCAATACCACAAAATACCCCGGGCATCAGGGTGCTCTGGAAGCCGCGTGGTTACTGGGTTTGGAGCGATTTTGAAAATACCTGTGTCATTTCTGATTTTATAGCTACTCATTATTACTGTTATACGAATTAATATATACTTATTCATATACTTGTTATCTTACTACTATACTAATTACTATTTTATAAGGGTATTAAGGGTATAAGTAGTATAGTACTGAAAGTTAAAGAGTTTTTTATACCCCGTTGACATACCCCAGACGAGTTTTAACGGGGTATGTGGCAATGACGGTACAGTCATGGTAAAATCGTGGCATTAGAGACAATAGTGTGGGGGCCAGCATGGCAAGGGCTAAACTCAACGAACATGGTGTGACAGAGCAGCAGGAGAAGTTTGCTCAGGCATTCGTGGAAACGGGCAACGCGTCCGAGTCATATCGTCGCTCGTATAACACTTCCCGTATGGCCGTGAACACCATCGCTAAACGTGCATCTGAAATGCTAGATAACGGGGCAGTTGCGGGGAGAATTGCTTCACTTCGTCAAATTCATTCAAAGCGCCACAATGTGACAGTCGATTCACTCGTTGCGGAACTGGAAGAAATTAAAAACGTCGCGCTGTCTGCCGAGACGCCGCAATCATCCGCAGCTGTGGCGGCAGTGCTCGGTAAAGCGAAACTGATGGGACTGGATAAACAACTGGTTCAGTTGTCCGGTGGTCTGGATAATACGAATACAAATATCAACATCACCGCCGAAGATGTGAAAGTATTTAAAAAGGCGTTCAACGATGAATTTTAATTCCCCAAAAGAATTAAAATTACTGCGCCTCGCACTTGAGGAAGATTTTACTTTATTTGCTCGTTTCTTCTTCAAAGTTTTAAAAGGGACTAAATTTGTATTCAGTGACCACCATCATGTGATTTGTGATGCGTTGATGGATGTATTTCACGGTCGCACCACTCATTTAATAATTAACATGCCGCCACGTTATTCAAAAACCGAACTGGCTGTTAAATTATTTTCCGCATGGTGCTACGTTAAAAACCCCAAGTGTGAATTTATTCACCTGTCGTATGCTGATATTCTCGCGCTGGATAACTCCGAATCAATCAAATCAGTTTTGAAGTCCGAAGAGTTTCAAAAACTGTGGCCCCATGTGACCATCAAGGCGAACAAGGATTCGAAGAAAGCGTGGGGTACTGACCAGGGCGGCGTGTTCTATGCGACGGCGGCGGGCGGACCTATCACTGGTTTTGGTGCTGGTAAACTGGACGACTTTGAGAACGGTAACGGATTTGGCGGTGCGATTATTATCGATGACCCGTTAAAACCAGATGACGCGTATTCTGACCCAAAACGTAACGGTGTTAACCGTCGCTGGGATGAAACTATTAAATCACGTTTTAACTCCACGAAGACGCCCTGCATTGTCATCATGCAGCGGCTTCACGAGGAAGACTTCTGCGGCACACTGCTGAAGGACGAGGAGTATAATTTCCGTCACCTGGTGCTTCCCGCCATTGTCGACGAGGGTTTACCGACGGAGCGTGCATTGTGGCCCCAGAAACACTCTCTGGAAGCCCTCAAAGCGATGCAGAAGAAAAACTCGTACATGTTCTCCGGTCAGATGCAACAGCGTCCCTCACCGCTCGGAGGCGGCATTCTGAAGGGGTCATGGTTCGGACGCTACACCGTTGTGCCAAAGCTGAAATACAAAGCGGTGTTCATCGATACGGCGCAGAAAGCCAAAGAGCATAACGACTATCAGGTTGCTGAACTGTGGGGTCTGGGTGAGGATGGATATCTGTATCTCCTCGACGTCATGCGTGACAAGTTCGAAGCGTATGAGCTTGAGGTAAAAATTCCCGACTTCTGGAACAAGCACCGCAATGACAAAAACGGTCGTTTGCGTTACATGGCCGTCGAAGATAAATCATCCGGGACAGAACTTATCCAGAAGATTCGCCGTAAAATTAAGCCCGTGATACCCGTACGGGAGATACCACGTGGACCGGCAGCAAATAAATTAACCCGTGTGATGGACGTGCAGGGTTACATTGAGTCAGGATATGTTAAGATACCCGAAGATGCCCCATGGGTTCATGACTTCGTTACGGAGTGTGAAGCGTTCACCGCTGATGACACACACGCTCACGATGACCAGATTGACCCAATGTGTGATGCAATTAGTCAAATGCTCCACAATGGCAAAGCAACCGTTTCGGAGATTTTATAAACATGGCTAAGGCTGCTAAAACAAACCTTCACACCACCGACGGGCTGGTAAACGTCGTGTCTGGTCTCGGAACATGGAAAGCGAAACGCTCTCACAACATGTTCCAGTATGCTGCGCTGTCCAACTGGCAACAACTTGACGCGGCTTATCAGACTAACTGGCTGGCCCGTCAGATTGTGGAAATACCCGCAGAGGACATGTGCCGCGAGTGGCGCACCATCAAGTGTGCCGAAGCCGATGATATCCGTATCGAAGAAGACCGTCTGATGATACCTGCCAGCGTGCAGGAGGCTATCACATGGGCCCGTCTGTACGGTGGCGGCGGTATTCTCATGTTGACCGGCCAGGACCTGTCAAAGCCGCTCGACGTGCGCCGTATTCGTAAAGGTGATTTAAAGCGTTGTATCGTGTTTGACCGTCACGACATGTCACCGCTCACCATGAACACCTGGGACATTCTGGCACCTAACTACATGATGCCGGAGTATTACACCATTACCGGCGGCGGGCAGCAAATCCACTGGACCCATTTTGCGCGCTTCAGTGGCAAGCGTATCCCTCGTCGCCAGATGGTCCAGACTCAGGGATGGGGTGACAGTGAGTTACGTGTGTGCCTCGACGACATCATGGACATGGTTGCGTCGAAGGACGGCATCGCGGAACTGATGCAGGAGGCAAACGTCGATGTGGTCAAACGTGAAGGGTTGTCCGATGAGTTAGCCAGTGATCAGGACGATGCAATTGTGTCGCGTTACACCCTGTTCAGTCAGATGAAGTCACTGGTGCAAATGGCCCTGTTGGACGGTGATGAAACGTATGAACGCAAGACGCTCGACCTGGGCGGTGTTGCACCAGTGCTTGAGACGTTCATGACGTGGATTAGTGGTGCGGCTGACATTCCTGTTACGCGCCTGTTCGGTACCTCCGCTAAGGGCATGAATGCCACTGGTGAAGGGGACATGAACAACTATAACAACTCCATCCGTTCTAAACAGCTGACACAGGTTGACCCGGGATTGCGCCAGCTCGATGAGGTGCTGGTACGTAGCGCGCTGGGTTACTGGCCAGACGACTTCAACTACGTGTGGAATCCACTCGCACAGCCTAACGAGTTACAGATTGCCCAGGCTGCCAAAACCCGTGCCGATAAGGACATGTTATATCTTGCTGAGGGCGTTATCACTGTGTCGCAGGTACAACGCAATCTGGAAGCATCCGAAGAGTATCAGTTCGAGGACGGTCAGATTGATGAGCAGTCAGAGACTGAGAAAGAGATGTCCACTGTGCAACGCCTGGAGCCTGACGAGCAGACCACGGACGCATTCTGGATACGATACAACGGATACGTAGCTGACGGACTGTCACACGATGAGATAATGGAAAAACTGGCCCAGTAACGGGCCAGTTTGGTTTAACCCTTCCGATACCCCGCATCATACAGAATCTTAGCCGCACCAGTTGACACGCCGGACAACTGAACCATTTCATCAATCGCGCGTTCCGCTTCGGTGCGAAGTGGGCGGAAATTAAACTTACTCGGATGTCCAGATAATTCGTCATCGTGAGTTTGAATTACCACGGTACGGAAAGATGCATAACGAATAAAACAGCGTTTCCACGCTGACCCGAAACTATCCGCTTCAACAGGTGGACGACTGTACTCACACTCAACACCAACCGGCGGCAAACCTGTACCATCCCAGCCGTATTGTTCACGTGTGACAATTGCTGTTGCATAGTCGTTTGAAAGAGTGAGGCCACGAATTTTATCGGACTGGTTGCAGTAATAATTTCCACGTGCTGAACCAGCCCAACGGTCCCCGTCGAACCGTAAATTATCCGAGTCGAAAAACTTAACAACACCGTTGCAGTCCTGGACGCACTCGTTCGCACCCTTCGGCCAACCGCCACGCTTTGGTAATTCCTGACGCAATAGTTCAAGTAATGTCATCTCTCATCTCCTGTTATCTAAATGTCTGAGTCAGCATATTGGCTGCAACCACACGAATTGACGTGTCATAATCACCGTAAACACATGGGTTGAACAATGGTTCAGCATCTTCTGCTTCTTCTTTGGTGTTGAAAACCTGCAACACTTTTCTCACTTTGCACAGGCTACCGTCAAAGGCTTCATCGAAGAATGTTTCAACTTCACATACGCAGTATTTCATCTCTCTGTTCTCCGTCATTTTGTGTTAATATGTACACTCTACACCATACTGACGAGGCCGTCAAGCATGTCACGACAAACAGAGCTAAATTATTATCGCCAGCTGAAACAGGTTGCACGGCTTGTTCATGAGGATGTGGACACCAACATCGTACCACTGGTGAAACAGCTTGCGCCGGAGTACACCGCTGACGGCTGGAGTGACACCATCACCTCGGCAATTAACCAGTTGCTCACACGGTGGCTCGGTGCGTTTGCTCGTCGTCAGGCCGAAACCATTGCGTCACAGTTTGTACAGACTGCCGCAAAGGATAACGCCCGTTCATTCGCTATCAATCTGTACGGCGGCGATACGCAGTTGCAGGAATATCTCAGTGCTGCATCGTATCAGAACGCTAAACTTATTCAGTCCATTCCGGCTCAGTATCTGGAGCAGGTGCAGAACATTGTCATGACCAATATGCGTAACGGTATGCGCCCCAGTTATATCGAGGAAGCGCTCGTTAAACAATTTGGTATCACGGAACGTCGCGCCAAACTTATTGCACGCGATCAGACATCCAAAATACAGGGCGACATGAACCGTATCCGCCAGGTTAATTCAGGTATTGAGTATTTCAAATGGATAACGTCACAGGATGAGCGGGTACGTCATAGTCACGTGGGGGTCGCCAAACGTGATGTGGGATATGGTGAAGGTGTGTTTAAGTGGTCAGATTTGCCGGTTGTGGACGGCGTACCTACATTTCCGGGTCAGCCAATAAATTGCCGCTGTGTGGCGAGACCAGTCACAGCGGCGGCAGTGGAGCGGTATAAGGCTAAGAAGTCTTAATGCGGCTGGCGCATACCAGTACGGCTATAAAAAGAAACCAACCCCATCCTTCTTTGTTATTAAGTGCCATCAAAGTGGCACCTGTTATCGCCGCAATCGCGGGCAACTGCGCAAATAAAATTACAAACACATCTTTCACTTTCCACCTCTCACAATACGGCACATATCGTTATAGATAACAGGGTGTTTGCGGCAACCGGCAATATTACAATTGTGACAATTGCGTAGAAAAACGTCGTTGAAACCTCCTTCTTTGCGCCACTGTTTTAATTTCCAGCGACGCCACAGAAACCACTTCAATACCTGTATCATCTGTTCATCTCCTCGAAGAATTTTTCCACTTTGCCCGGGGTGTTAAAATTCACCGTTGTTGTAATAGATCACCCGACTCATGATGTCACCTTATTGATAAGTCGGTTCATCGCTATCCAGCGCTCGGATACTGAACCGTCCTCTTTGGTCGCGGTGAACGTCACGATATCCTCGCGGAAGTTCAGTTTGATGTTTGTTACGGTGATAACACCATCAACATCGATAAATTTGTCATTGTTGCGGAGCATTACCGCTTTGACAGGTTTATAGTTCATTTTCCATACGCCTCACGTAATACAGCGTTAGCGAGCGCCCAACCTTCATGCTTACGCGCAAGCTGTTGTGCAGCCTGTAACAGTTCTTTATCGACAATGCGCGCCTCCGATACGGGGCGGTTGTAGCCGGGGAGTAATGTGTTCATTTTGTCTCACCCTTCTTCAACACAATGGTGATGTCCCTCGGATTCACACGTGTTAAATTACCAAGTGCATCAACTTTCAACCATCCCGCACCGTAGTCACCTGCGTCAACATGTGCTTTAGAGATTTCTTTGTTATTATTTGTACGTTGTTGTAACGCGCGTTGTATCCATAGATCACTCATATCTCGAACCCTCTCTGTTGTTGATGAACTGAGTATACGTCATCCCTGACGAATCCGTCAGCTTAAACATGCGACCCAAATCACAATGCCGATACAAAGGAGGAAGTAGCCCATAACGTCACTCCTTTTGAGTGAGGGTACTCAGAGCAATTCGAAAAGCGTCTAACGTTTCTTGCTGACTACTGCTGATTAGTCCGTTTCGTTCATGGATTTCAAGACTGCGAATGCGAGTATTCAATCTTTCAACGAGATACTCTTGTCGTTCTTTGCTCAAATTAATCTAGTTTGCCATACAATGTCCCCACTCGTTTCAAATCGCGCTGTGCGTGACAGCTGTAATTACCATCATCCCATTTGACCCAGTACTGCGGTGGGTCATTTGCAACAACATTTTCAACAGTGCCGGTCACGACACCATCGGGGAACAACTTCACAAGTGTTCCAGTTGGGTAACGTGGGATGGTTATACTCATGCTTTCTGCATCCTGAGTGCTGCCACAAGTTCAGATTGTGACATTCGGTTAAATATTTCACGGTCGGAGACATTCATCCGTGATAAACCATATGCAACCACGCCGCCCGGTGTACGTACCACTGCAACACCCTTTTCACGTAGGCGATTAAGCAGTGTTAAATTGTTTAAATCGCTCATCACTCACCCTCATACAATGGTTTCAGTTGATACCCGAACATAATAGCGTTGTTATGCGCCACACTGCCCGCGCGGACCAGATATGTCGTACCACGGTTGGTTGTCACTTCGTATGCGTATGGTTTCATTTGTTGCTCTCCAGTTCATTAATCAAGTGTTTAATATACCATTCGGCTTTCTTCACACTTTCCAACCCGTCTTTCTCTTCGTAACGCCACAGGTAACGGATAACATGACCAACGTCCACAGCCTCGATACCGGTTTTACCAACGGTGGCAGCCTTAATAGCATCGATACATTCGATATCACCCTTCGTGTAGCGTAACGGGTGGTTGATGTTGTCGTGCTTGGGGTACTTCTCACTCACCAGCGGAAGGTCGTTAAGTGAGTCGAGCAGACGGTCATCATTGATATCGGTGACCGGTTCGCGTTGGGCGATGATTGTCCCACCGGGTATAGTATCGACACTCCAAACTTCGACGGACTTGTCACCTTTAATCGAAAAACGACTAATACCTATCAAAGGGGTAACGTGTTCCTCAAAGATTGTTTGTCCGTCGAATTCCATTATCATGCTCGCCCAGTCCGGCGCACCTTCGAAGTCTTTCTCATTACCGACAATGTAGTTCCACGTGGTCATGTTGTATCTCCTGTGAAATATATGTATTATGTGTTTAACGATTATCACTATGGCATACTCTGACGGATTCGTCAATGCAAATTACCATTAATGACCGTAAAAGTTTCGCACTGAATTCCCAACGTGTTTACACGGATGAGGGATTCCTGCGTGTGCCGGGTAAAGCCGCTCGCACCGGTATTCAGGAATATCTCGCCTGGGAGCTGGGACTGAAGGACCGCGAACCGAACGATATCATCCGTGTGTACCGCCCCCCCGAAGAAGTGTTCAATGATGAATCACTTCAGAGCTATCTCGGTGCAGATGTCACGAATGACCATCCTTCGGCAATGGTCAACCCTTCCACATATCGCAATTCATCCGTCGGTGTGGTTACAAGTGCGGGGCGACAGGACGGTGATTTTGTTGTCGTTGACATGGTGATTAAGGATAAGGATGCTATTAAAGCTGTCGAGTACGGTAAGTGCGAGTTGTCAGCAGGTTACACATCGTTGTATGATGATACACCGGGGACAACGCCGGAAGGTGAACCGTACGACTTCCGACAGACCCAGATTAAAATTAACCACGTTGCAATTGTTGACCGTGCTCGTGCGGGTGCAATGGCGCGTATCTTCGATGATATGGAGAAAAAACCCATGTATCAAATCACCACTGACACCGGGCTAAAAGTCGATGTGGCGGATGCTGCGGTAGTAGACGCGTTCAAACGCTTAGAACAGCGTGTCAGTGACGCCGAAGCCGCCAAAGAAACCGCACAGGCCCAACTCGACGCAGCAATGGAACAGGTTGCTGACCTGACCACTAAATGCAGCGATGAAGCCCTGAAAGCACGCGTGGAAGCAATTGCACGTGTTACCACCTCAGCGCGTAAAGTTGCTGGCGATGAATTCACCTGCGACAGCATGGACCCGGTTGCAATCAAACGCGCCGCTCTTGCTGTTAAACGTCCGTCTGTTTACTGGGCTGACAAATCTACCGCCTATGTTGAAGCCGCTTTCGATATGGCTGTAGAAGAACCGGTGAAACCTGTGGTAGACTCACAGCTTGAGCAACTGGCTAAAGATGGCGCTAAAGACATCAAACAGCCGGTAGCTGACGCAAAACCTGTACTGTCCCGCGCACAAGAAGCACTGCTGCGTCAGACTGGCAAACTTAAATAAGGGTGACATAGATGGCTATTACTGCAACCAGCTACGGTCTGAATCACGACGCAGCCTTTACCGGGATGGTCGCCGACGGACAAGTAGCGAACATCGTTTCCAAAATCAACGATGACACCGCAACCGTCGCATACGGTAAAGGTGTTGTGCGCAACGGTGAGAAAGGTTTTCTGGCAGCAACCTCCACATCTGTAGCGGCTGATTTCGTAGGCGTACTGGTTCGTGAACTGAACCGCTCATACGCTGACGGCGCGACTTTCGGCGCTCCGGTTGACCGTCCGGCATCCGTGCTCACCGCTGGCGTAATCTGGGTAACCGTAGCAACTGCCGTTACCGTTGGTGACGCTGCGTATCTGCGTGTTGGTGCGACTCAGACCGGTGATTTCGCTAACGCAGCGGGTACTGGTGCGACTCTGTCGGTTGCCATTCCTGGCGCTAAATTCCTCACTACCGCGGCATCCGGTGGTCTGGCTAAACTGTCTCTGGTTGTTGGGGGTTAATAATGGATAAGTTAAACAGCGTTGTACTTGACGCACAGACTATCGCGGGCAACCCGTGGGTCAAACAGTATCTGGACGGTCAGAACGCCATCAACGTTCCGGCTGAATTCCGTGATGCTGATGGCGGTATCGCATTCTATATCTCTCAGCTGGCACAGATTGAGCAGACCATCTACGCGGTCCCGTATGCGGATATTACCTATCTGCAGGACATCCCGGTCGTATCCGGCATTCCCGAGTTTGCGAACCACTGGAACTACCGGAGCTATGACGGCGTTACGGTTGGAAAATTTATCGGCGCAAACGCTATGGACCTGCCGCGCGTCGCCCAGTCTGCGAAACTCCACACTGTACCGCTGAACTACGGCGGCATCGAGTGTCACTACAGCATTGACGAGCTGCGCACCACCGCGTCTCAGAACATGCCGATTGACACCATGCAGCAGCAGCTGGCGTATCGTGGCTATGAAGAGCACAGTCAGAAAGTGGCTTACTTCGGTGACTCACAGCTGGGAATGGCAGGTCTCCTGAATAGCCCCAACGTTACAGTTACATCCGCAACTGTCAACTATGCGACTGCCACCGGGCAGCAGTTGTTTGACATGCTCAATGACCCGCTGTTCAACATCATCAAACTGTCCAAAAACTTCCACCTGCCGAATACCATCCGCGTATTCCCGGACCTGTGGAAACGCATGAACAGCCTGCTGATGACCGGGTATACCGACCGTACCGTCATGGAGCATTTCAAAATCAATAACTCCTTCACCCTGATGACCGGGCAGGAAATTGATATTCAAGTTCGTTACCAGCTGACCGCTGCGGAACTGGCTGCGGGTGGTGTGTCCAACGGTTCGAAAGACCGTGTTCTCATTTACGAGAAAAACGACCGCAACCTGGGTGTTGCCAAGCCGATTCCGTTCCGTATGCTGGCACCGCAGAACAAAGGTCTGGCCGTAACTGTGCCGGCAGAGTATAAGATTTCAGGCACTGAAATTCGCTATCCTCTGAGCGCAATCTACCTCGATATGCTGTAATACCTACCCTCAGCAGCATCCCAAGCCCTCTTCGGAGGGCTTTTCTTTACCCGTTCAAGGATGTAGAATAACAACGGGTATGTATTACAACTAAAGGTGATTTTATGATTACTGTGAAAAATATTTCCGCGCGCCCGTTCATGATGCCGGGTGAAGAAGACGTGATGGAACGTATGCTGGCACCGGGTGATTCGAAAGAGTTCGAAGTTACTCCAGCGATTTACAGCCTGGTAACTGCGTATCAGGAAGCAGGTGAACTGGTTGTCACAAGTGGCGAACTGGTCAATCCTGACTCAGATGCCGACGATGTGACCATCGACGAACTTCGTGCGGACGCCGAAGAACTGAGTATCAAAGTTGACGCGCGCTGGAAGAAGTCACGACTTCAGCAAGAAATTGAGGCAGCAAAAGCCGCCTCTTAATTAACATAGGGGTGTGAAATGGCTTTTCCGTCAAATGTAATTCCACCCTCACAACAGCCCCTGTCTGAACTCCTGGATATCTGGGAGAGACAGGGGTATGTTTTTGAGGCTTCCACTGTTACCAGCGTTGCTGCGGGTGCATCGAATAAAACTATCTTCGTCGCCGGGTCACGTCCGGTAATCCTCTTTGACCGTCAGTTGTCATACGATGGCGTCGGTGTGAACGCCGCAATCTTTCGCGCACCCACGTACACTGGTGGTACACTTGTTACCGAAATTAACAACGCCAACGATATTATCGCACAGACCAATACGGCCAACATCTACAGCGGTGCAACAGTGACGGCAGACGGCATACAGACTCGTTCGGTTCGTTATATTTTCGGTACCACAAGTAATCCGGGCGCTGGTGACGCGTTACGTGCAATCCAAAGTCCACAATTGCTTTTACCCGGCGCAGTGCTTAATCTGGTACTGACGAATCGTGACACCAACGCGGCGCAGAACATTGCATCACATTTACGCTGGGCCGAACCACCAACAATTCCAGGACTGGTCATTCAGAATGGTCAGTTTGTAAGCTATAACGGGGTCAATCTATGAGCGGTTATCAATACACTATCACACTGGCTACAACAGCAGACGGCACGTATGAGACTGGACTCATTGACCAGAATCACAACAAATGCGACTTCCGCGTGGCGTTCTACAACTCCAGTGGCGCTATCGTTACACCGACAGCCGGTACCATCACACCGACAATGCAGTTACTTCCTGGTCAGTGGATGGCACCCGGCACCGGTGATGTGAGCGTGGACGCAACGAAATGTGGCGCTGCTGCGACATACAGTCTCCCTGTGTTCAACACATCGGCAACGAAAGGTCGCGTCGTACTGTCTGGTATCACTGGTACCGATATTACCAAAGTCGTCGCTGTATTCACTGTGGGTATGTAACATGGATATCACCGCCGAAGTTATCGCAGATTTTCGCATCTGGTCCGGTGGAATGGGTATTTTCGAGGATACCGTTAAATTCCCGGATGCACTACTTCAATACGCCCTTTGTCGTGGGGACGTCGCAACTGGTTCTCGTCGATGGGGAGAATATCAACCGGACTGTCATTCTAATAAGATGACAGGAATGTTTCTCTATGCTGCGGCCTGGCTATCCATGTATTATCCAGACGGTAAGGGGGGAGATGTGAACACGGAAGCAAGATTAAACGTTGCTTCGAAATCCGTGGGAGACGAATCAATTGCATATCGAGTTCCCCAAATGATGGAGGTTAACAACGACTTCCTTACATTCACTATTTTCGGTCAGGAGTTTTATTCTCTACGCAAAAAAATCGGAATGGGCGCTTTAGCCGTTTAAGCCCCTTACGGGGCTTTATTTATTTGCTTCAAATACCGCACGTGCGAATCCACGAGGTGTCAGCGAACGAAGCTGTTTAGTTTTTGCTGATTTACCACCAAGATATGCCCATCCCCAAAACTTACCAATGTGAGGAACGGGCTTTTTCTCCGGCATGATAAACCTGCCACCAACCCACAAACATGTTTTCTTCGTGTAAGCGTCACGGGGTGGCATACGTGGATGAAAAATATCTTCTTCGCCCGTCATATAACCACCGTATTCATACGGGTCAAAATAATGGTCAGGCTTTCTCCACAAGGTTGATAGTTTTCCAACCGGATTTTCAATCATCCACCCGGCGTTATAATCCCTGCCAATGCGCTGAACCATCTTTGCAAGGTTCAAGGTGTCCAGAGATTTATTACCATGCCTCGCACCAGACCCTGCCATAGCTGTGCAATCAGGGAAGGCAAAAATAATATCCGGAGCACCAAGCCCAATACTTGCGGCGTAATCCTCGAAAAACAAATCAATCCAGCAATTAACATAGTGCAAGTTTTCATGGTGCATTTTAACCATGTACTCACCGTGGTTACCGGAATCAGCATTGAAACAGTACACAGTGTGACCA
>ERZ1023666.561-NODE-561-length-15072-cov-39.876007_pt1 | contig 15072 bp, 9 predicted proteins | sample MGYA00380341_ERZ1023666 | MGnify/ENA primary metagenome ERZ1023666 (study PRJEB33179, sample SAMN07448983) | human gut metagenome | biome: Human-gut; feature: Human associated habitat; material: Faeces | host: Homo sapiens | place: India: Bhopal | collected...
TTTGCGGATAATTTCTTAATTTTGCAAACAATAACTAATCTTATAAACAGGAAGAAAGATTTCTATCAAAACAAGACAAGAGAATGAAAAGGATTATCACATATAGTATTATTGCATTGTTGCAGGCGTCGGTGGCGCTTGCTCAGACCTCTGTGGCGCTTGCACAACCCCCTGTGGCACCAGCTAAGACCTCTTCGAAGCCGAAGCTTCAGAAGCGGGAGAAGTATGAATGGCAGGGAGAGATTCCTACCTATGTAGAAACGCTGAAGAAGGAACTGACCTATCCGATGGCTTGGGGAAACAGTCCGATTAAGAACTTCAAGAAGTGGAAGAAGGCGGCAAGGGCGAAGGTGTTTGAATGCATGATGACGCCTCCGAAAGCGGCTGCGGCTTGGAATATGGAAGTATTGGGCGAGGAGCAGAGAGACGGATATAAGGCGCAGAAAATCGCCTTTAATATCAACGCCTATTCCCGTATTACGGCTTATCTCCTGATTCCGGATGGCAAGGGACCATTCCCAACAGTCAATGCGCTTCATGATCATGGTGCTCATCTCTTTATAGGAAAGGAGAAGATGATTCGTCCTTTCTTTACTCCGGAAGAGAAAGATGCTCCGGAAAAGCAGGCGCTCTGTCAGGAGATTCTTGATGATGCGGATGCGTGGGCAAGGCAGCTTTATGATAATCAGTACGTGGGCGATTATCTGGCGAAACATGGCTACGTAGTCTTTTCGGCAGATGCTCCGATGTGGGGAGAACGAGGCCGGAAGGAGGGCGTAGATAGAAACAAATACGACCTGATAGCCGGCAACATGATGATGCTGGGTAGAGACCTTTCTGCCTTCATGACTTACGATGATATTTCCAGCACCGAGTTCCTGGCTTCATTGCCGATGGTGGATGCCAACAGAATAGGGTGTGCTGGTTGTTCGATGGGGGCTTATCGCTCTTGGATGCTCTCGGCATTGAGCGACAGAATCAAGGTGGGAGCCTCCGTTTGCTGGATGATTACCACCGATGCCCAACTCACGAGGAGATATGGCAGAAAAGAGAATGGTGGTTTCGCCAACTGCATCCCCGGTCTTCGCCAATATCTTGACTATCCTCACATTGCCTCTCTCGCCTGTCCGAAACCGATGCTCTTCATCAATGGCTCGAAAGACCACCTCTTCCCGATACCGGGCGTAAAGGATGCTTTCCGGCAGATGCACGAGGTGTGGAGGGGCCAAAAGGCAGACGAACGACTTGATACCGAAATCTGGGACATCCCGCATTCTTGTGGCATCAAGGCACAAGCGAAAATCTTGGAGTTCCTGGATCAATACTTGAAAAAGTAATCTCCGAAAAAAGCTCTCGATACATTTTAAGACGAGAAGTCTGACATCTTATATCCGCATATACAAAAGTGGTGAACTCCGAAAGCAAAATCATCGCTTTCAGAGCTCACCTCTTTTTATAACATCTCTTCTTCGTATGATGACGTTCCCCTATAGAATCGTCACCTTCTTCGGGAAGCTTTTCTTTAAAATTTACCAGAGTTCTTTAGGCGACAAATCTTTGTCCTTTCTACCCAAGAGATAGTAGTCGGCGAGGAACTGGATAAAAGCCTGCGTGATGCGCAAGCCATCCTCCTTCACATACTTGCTGGTGAAGATGTTGGCATCAGGCAGCATATTGCTGTCTATCAACTTGCAGACAATCTCGTATGGGAATGGACGACCATTGCCACTGATGATGCCGAAAGCATCCTCTGCCGCTCTGTCGGCATTGTAATATGGATTTTCTGGGGAAGCAATGTTGTGGGCTTGCATGTAGGTGACGTTGATGCCTGTGTAAGGACTGCCACATACGATGATGCCCTTCTCATACTTCTGAGGCAGATGGATGTTGGCAGGCAACTCATAACCGATCTCCTTGAAGAACTCCTTGAGCGTCTTGTTGTCTTCCAGGAAGACGAACTTGTCGCCGTATCCCTTTGCCTTGAGCAAGTTGTAGTCCTTGATGGCTTGCTCGTGGTCAACAGCTCTTTCCTTCTCGGCATCGGCTACCACTTTCTTGAAATCCTCGTCCTCCCAGTAAGCGTGGGATGGCTGGTTCTCGCAAATCTTCTGAAGCCACTCATAAGAGGTGAGCGACAAGAGATTGTTGCGCAGGGTGATGGTCATGTCCATCTGTACGGCGTATGCCATCTGCTCGTTGAGACCCTGAGGCGAGTTCGCCATCTGCTGCAAGGTGAACTGGAGACGCTTCTGGTTGCCCAAGTTGAAGTAGCAGCCGTAGTGAAACCATGCCAAGACATCTCGGCGAGAAACCTCTATCATATCTTTCTCCATCGTGGCATCGTATTCGCACAAGAACTCGCGCATGCGCTCATTCTCAGGTGCCGTCTCATACTCCTTGTCGAGGATGTCATATACAACCTTTGCCGCCACTTCCAAGGTGCCGAAGAGGAATGGCACAGCCTCCTGCACGTAAGCACTCTGCTGGTAGTGATGCCAGAGGAGGAACTTGATGTCGGCGAAGTTGATCTCGTCTTCTACGTATGGAGCATCGTTGCCCGTGAGCGCACTGTTGATGTATTGCGCCTCGTTCTCATAGAAAGGGATGTGGCAACCATAACGCTTCACGCACTCAGAAGTAAATGCCTTCCAAATGCCTGTGCTAGAGAGCGTGTCCTCGAAATATCCAGCGATGGAGAGGGCGAGCTGCTTGGCATCCTCTACATTCTTGAAGTTATGGGTGAAACAAGCCTCGTCTAAGGCATGGTATATTGCGTTTGCCAGTTCGGTATAGTACTGATCTACTTCATCAGGTTTTTCGTATGGATGCATTGCCATCCACTCTTGAGTGAAAATTACTTTTTTCATATAGTTCGATTGTTTGTTATTTCAGTTGGTGGTGGCATCGGTTGTCTAGTTGCCTCGACAGCACACTAAAGCTGAAATGCCACTTGATTATGATAGTTTTGGGTCAAAAAGACCTATAATAAATGCAAAGGTAATGATTTCTCCCCGAAAAAATGCAAGAATTTGGATAAAAAATCGTAACTTTGCACCCGAATTTAGGCAATCTTAATAAAAGGTGTATGATTGCCGCAAGCGTTTTGGAAGGATTTTGCACCCTAATTTATGGCTGGGAGGGTGAATTCGGCCTTCCGTTTTTGATTACATGAATTAAGGTTTTAAAAGATTGAAGACATTTGAAGAATTGGGCGTGAGCGAAGAGATTCGCCGTGCCATCGAAGAGCTTGGATTTGAGAATCCAATGCCAGTTCAGGAAGAAGTTATCCCATATTTGCTTGGTAATAAGAACGACGTGATTGCGTTGGCGCAGACCGGTACGGGTAAGACTGCATCTTACGGTATCCCGGTTATCCAGAAAACTGATGCCAGCAGCAAGCAGACACAGGCTATCATCCTCAGTCCTACACGTGAGCTCTGTCTCCAGATAGCAGACGATTTGAACAGTTTTGCCAAGTACATCGACGGTTTGCATATTGCCGCTGTTTATGGCGGTACCGACATCGGAAGCCAGATTCGCACCCTGAAGCATGGTGTGCAGATTATCGTGGCTACCCCTGGCCGTCTGCTCGATTTGATTAATCGTGGCGTGGCTCAGTTGGAGAACGTGAACAACGTGGTGCTTGATGAGGCTGACGAGATGCTGAACATGGGCTTCTCTGAGAGCATCAATGCCATCTTCGAGAACGTTCCGGAAGATAGAAACACCCTGCTTTTCTCGGCTACCATGAGCAAGGACATCGAGAAGATTGCCCTCAACTACCTGCACGACCACAAGGAAATCGTAGTGGGTTCGCGCAACGAGGGTGCTGAGCATGTAAACCACATCTACTATCTGGTAAATGCCAAGGACAAGTATCTCGCCCTGAAGCGCGTGGTGGATTTCTATCCACGCATCTTTGCGATTATCTTCTGCCGCACCAAGCTGGAGACTCAGGATATTGCAGATAAGCTGATTAAGGATGGTTATAATGCAGAGGCGCTGCACGGCGACTTGAGTCAGCAGCAGCGTGACCTCACCATGCAGAAGTTCCGCAACCATACCGTTCAGTTCCTGGTGGCTACCGATGTGGCTGCCCGTGGTTTGGACGTAGATGATCTGACTCACGTTATCAACTACGGTTTGCCTGACGATGTGGCAAGTTACACCCACCGAAGCGGCCGTACCGGTCGTGCCGGAAAGAAGGGAACATCCATCTCTATCATCCATACCAGAGAGAAGTTCAAGGTTCGCCAGATTGAGAAGCAGATTGGCAAGGACTTCGTGGACGGCGTTTTGCCAACCCCAGAGGAAATCTGCAAGAAGCAGCTTTTCAAGACGATGGACGACATCATGAAGACCGATGTGGATGAGGATCAGATTGAACCATATATGGCTGAAATCAACCGCCAGTTTGAGTACATCGACAAGGAGGACATCATCAAGAAGATGGTAACCATCACCTTCGGTAAGTTCCTCGATTATTATAAGAATGCTCCTGAGATTGTGAAGCCGGAGAGCGGACGTGGCAAGCGTGGTGCTGAGGGCAGAGGCTCTGAGGGTAGAGGTAGAGTATCCAATGGTCGTCGCAAGCATGAGGCTGAGGCTGGATTCAAGCGTCTCTTCATCAATCTGGGTAAGGCTGATGGCTTCTATCCGGGCGAGATCATGCAATATCTCAACAAGCACGTGCAGGGCAGACAGGAGGTAGGTCATATCGACTTGCTCAACAAGTTTGCTTACATCGAGGTGCCTGAGCAGGATGCCAAGAAGGTGATGAAGGCGCTGAATGGCACGGAGTACAAGGGCAGAACCGTGAGATGTAATGATGCCGACGAGGAAGGACACGGCAGAGTTGCACGTGGCGAGGGTGGCCGTGGCTCTCGTTCTTCCGAAAGAGGTGGTCGCTCTGCAAAGCGTGGTTATGGCGATGATGCTCGCAGCGGTCGTTCAGATCGTAATGGCAGAGGCAGCCGTGGCGAGGCTCGCAGCAAGAAGCCTCGTTATAATGATGACAATGGCGACTGGCGTGAGCTGATTCAGGGCAAGCCATTCAAGCTGAAGGGCGAGGAGCCAAACTTCGAGGAAGAAGGATGGGCACGTCGTCGTCCAAAGAAGAAGTAGAAAGTGTAATCGATTGTTAAAAGTGCGACCTTTTTGCACCTTATCTATGAAAAAAAACGAGATAAGGTATGAAAAGGTCGCATTTTTTTGTTTTTGTCCATGGGTGATATTCCGAGATTATAAGAATTGCGTGAGATACACAGGCAAGAGTGTCTGCTCATCCTATGGCAAATTTGTAGCCTTTTTTCAGTAAAATTCATCCTAAACTCGGCTATCATTCCTTGCAAAGCTTCTCTGCCACCTTCAAAAGGGTAGTGGGATGCTCTCCTTCCGATTATCGCAATATGAACTAAAATATGTCCTAATCCCAAAAATAGGTATGAATTTTAGGATTATAATCCCAAAAATCACCCTAAATTTTGGGATTAGGGATTTTTTTGTTATCTTTGCGGTCGAATATTCTTATATCAATTCAATCTTTTTCATATTAAGAATAGGTAACAAGATAATAATGATAATATGATACGACGACAATTACAAGACGTGATCGAGGCTCGTATGTTTGCTGGCAAGGCAATCATTGTGATAGGGGCAAGACAAGTAGGTAAGAGTACGCTCTTCAATATGGTATTGGAGGGGCGTAAGGAATCTGCATTGCAGTTGAATTGCGATGAGCCTGAGGTGCAAGAGATGCTGTCAGCGATGAATACGCAAGAGTTGAAATTGCTGATAGGACAGAATAAGATTCTTGTCATAGATGAGGCTCAGAGGGTGGAGAATATCGGTATGACCTTGAAGCGAATCACCGATAACTTCCCTGATGTTCAGTTGTTGGTGACAGGATCTTCTTCTTTTGAACTCCAAAACAAGCTCAACGAACCTTTGACGGGAAGAAAGTTTGAGTATCATCTCTTTCCTTTGTCAACAGGCGAATTGTTGAATGCACAAGGCTTGCTCTCTGTGAAGCAAACCTTGGAAAGTCGTCTTATTTTTGGTTCTTATCCCGACATCTTCAATCATCAAGAGGATGCCAAGGACTTATTGTATAATCTCTCCAATAGTTATTTGTACAAGGACTTATTGAATTTGGAGAGTGTGCGTCGTCCAGCATTGTTGGGCAAGCTCCTCACGGCATTGGCTTTGCAGGTGACGAGTGAGGTGTCGTATAATGAGTTGGCTCAGACTGTGGGTACGGATAACAAGACTGTGGAGAAGTACATCGACTTGTTGGAGAAGTGCTACATTATCTTTAAGCTGAATGGTTTCAGTCGCAATCTTCGCACGGAACTGAAACGTGCCAAGAAGTTCTATTTCTATGACAATGGTATCCGAAATGCCATCTTGCAGAATTTCGCTCCTCTTGCTCTTCGTCAAGACGTGGGGGCATTATGGGAAAACTTCTTCATTAGCGAGCGCATCAAGGCTAATCAATATAGCGGTCGATACGTGAATAGTTATTTCTGGCGCACCAACCAACAGCAGGAGATTGACTACATAGAGGAATGCGATGGTCAATTCTCACTCTTTGAGATGAAGTGGAATCCCAAGCGAGCCAACACCCAGTTCCCCAATACTTTCCTTACGGCGTATGATGTGAAGGAAAAGGCTATTGTTACGCCAGAGAATTGGTTGGATTGGGTGAAGTAAAAGATATATTAATAATTTATGATAGTATTGTAGAATGGAGTTTAAACAAAGTGTAAAAGAAGCCTTAGCATATTATGTTTATGCTTTGGTCGATCCACGTAATAATAAAATTTTCTACATAGGAAAAGGTAAAGGAGATAGGGTGTTTCAACATGCAGAAGCAGCACTTGTAGAAAACGATCATAGTTTGAAACTTGAGACCATCCGTAACATAATTTCGGAGGGTAGACAGGTAAAATACTACATAATGCGCCACAATCTTGATGAAAAAGAAGCATATCTTGTGGAATCGTCCTTGATAGATATGCTGACATATCCTCAATTCAATCATGATAATCAATTGACAAATCTTGTTGCTGGTTACCATCAATGGGATGAGGGCATTAAGAGCATCCAAGAGGTAAATGCTTTGTATGATTGTTCAAAGATTGATGTGGAAGATGGAAGCTATCTTCTATTGGTAAGCCTGAATCGGAGTTTTGATCAAGCAAAAGCTAAAGGAGTATATAAAAGGTTTGACGTCTATGAGTCAACACGAAAATATTGGGCTATTGGAGCAGAGAAAGCACAGAAAGTAAACTATGTGTTGGGAGTGTACAGAAAGGTCGTTAGATGTGTCATAAAGGTTAAGTCACATGAATGGGTTGCCAAAGCAGAAGATGGTAGTATCTTCAAGAAACCTCGTTGTTGCTTTGAAGGCGATTTGTGTCCTGATTCGCCATATATGAATAAGGATGTCAGTGATTATCCTTTTGGTAGTGGTGCAGCTGTTAGATATATAAAATAAAAGAGATTGTAGGAGGATGAAATAAAATCATTTCAAACCAATCGATTTGAAATAAAATGGTTTGAAATGATTCTATTTCAAATAAATTGCTTATATTTGCACCCGAAACAAAGTAATCAGATGTAATTCTCTATCAACCTAAACATGAAGAAATCAATACTAATCGTTTGCCTTGGCTTCATCAGCCTTGATATGCTGGCACAGGGAAGCGACTCACCTCTGTCGCTATCCCTTGCAGGAGAATGGAACGTGACACTTGGCGATGCCAAGGAAGTGAAGCATGCCATGCTCCCTGGTACCATCGACACCAATCACTTGGGATTTGCACCTAGTGATACCACCGAGACCACGCATCTTACTCGCCTCTATGCCTACAAGGGCAAGGCGACTTATTCTCGCACCATCGAGATTCCGAAGCAGTGGAAGAAGGCGGCGGTGGAGCTTTTCTTGGAGCGTACGAAGCCGACTTGGGTGTATGTGGATGGAAACCTTGTGGATTCCTGCAACTTTATCTCCACTCCTCAGCGATACATCTTGCCGAAATTGAAAACCGGCAAGCATCAGTTGGATATTGTGGTGGATAATTCTCGTGGTGTGCCTGAGCAAGTGTATGGCTCCAGCCACGCCTATACCGAGGATACACAGACCAACTGGAATGGAATCATCGGAGAAATTTCCCTGAAGCAGGTAGAGTTGAAAGCTGGTCAGAAATTGATCTCTTGGGAAAGATTGTCAAGCAAAGCAGAAAAGGGAGTGGATGCAGAAGAGCAAGATGCTTATTTGTTTGATAATGATAAGTATCTGCTTGTCGGTATGGTACAAAGTGAGTCCCGACAATATACTGGCAAGGTGCTCCCTTGCTTCAGGGACTTCCATATCGAGGGAGCACATTTCTATGCCGATGGTCATCCGGTATTTCTCCGTGGCAAGCACGATGCGGCGGTTTGGCCACTCACGGGGCATGTCGATATGACGGTGGAGGGATGGATGAAGTATCTCGGCATTTGCAGGGCGTATGGCATCAATCATGTGCGCTTCCACTCTTGGTGCCCACCAGAGGCGGCATTTGTGGCAGCTGATAGCTTGGGCATTTATCTTCAGCCCGAACTTCCTTTCTGGGGTTCCTTTGATGATAAGGACGAGAAGTTGATGGCGTTCCTGCATCAAGAGGGCGAGAATATCTTGCGAGAATACGGCCATCATCCTTCCTTCCGCATGATGGCTTTGGGCAATGAGCTCTGGGGAAGCATCGACAAGATGAAGGAGTTTGTGGATGACTTCCGTGAGATAGCTCCCGACAAATACTATACCTTTGGCAGCAACTACTATCTCGGTTACCAAGGGGTGAAAGAGGGGATGGATTACTTCACTACTTGTCGCATAGGCGGCGAGGGATGGGGTAAATACAATACCCATACCCGTGGCTCCTTCTCCTTCGCCGATGCTTACGATGGAGGAATCATCAATCATTTCCGTCCGAACACAACGATGAACTTCGATGAGGCTTGCGATAAGTGGGCTTCTCCTCAGCCTTGGCAGAGGCAAGATGTGGAGCAAACTTCTTATAAGCGAGCTGCTGGCATCCCGATTATCTCTCACGAGACAGGACAGTTCCAAACCTATCCCGACTTCCGAGAGATCAAGAAATATACGGGCGTGCTCTATCCTTACAACTTCGAGATCTTCCGCCGTCGCCTTGCCGCTGCCGGAATGCTTTCGCAAGCAGATGATTTCCACAAGGCTTCGGGCTTGTGGAGCGTGAAACTCTATAAGGCGGACATTGAGATGGATCTCAGAACCAAGAACATGGCAGGCTTCCAACTTCTCGATATTCAGGATTATCCTGGTCAGGGCAGTGCCTTCGTGGGCATCCTCGATGCTTTCATGGAGAGCAAGGGAATCACCACGGCGAATGAGTGGCATCAGTGGTGTTCATCTGTGGTGCCTCTCTTGGTGACGGATCGCTTCTGCTATGACGAGAATGAGATGATGAATGCCAAGGTGCAAATCGCCAATTATGGTGGTGAATCGCTCAAGGGAAAGAAATTGCTTTGGAAGTTGGAGTATGCTTCGGACGAGAACTCTGCCGATGATGCTTCGCCAAAAGCAGGAGCGAATATCGACCGCTTTAATCAACCTTCGCCTTTGGCTCAAGGTGAGATTCCTATCACCACAGATGAAGAGGGCTTGATAGACATCGGCGAAATCCATCATAAGATGAAGGTGATGGCAGATGGTTTTAACGATGGCAATGGAACGTGTCTTGATGTCAAGATTCCTTCGAGAAAGGTCATCTTGACGTTGGATATAGATTATGGGCGATATGATGCGAGAAGACATCGCAATACCTATGACCTTTGGATTTATACCACCGAAAAGAGTCTTGATATATATAAGAAAGGTGTCGTAATCACAAGCGACTTAACTGATGAGGTTGCAAAGAAACTCGAAAAGGGTGCCAAGGTGCTTTGGTTGCCTACGACCTCGAAGAACTTCGTGGCTTCTGCCGATACGATTTCGCAGGCAGGCAATGCCACCCCATATACCGTTGGCGGTCTCTTCCAAACCGATTACTGGAACTATCGTATGTTCAAGACCATCTGTGAGAACAACAAGAAGACTGTATCTCCTGGCACATTGGGTATCCTTACCAATCCAAAGCATCCTATCTTCTGTGATTTCCCTACCGAGATGCACACCAACTGGCAGTGGTTCCCTGTTATCAAGGACTCTCATCCTTTGGTGCTGGACAACTTTGCGAAGGGCGTCAAGCCTATCGTGCAAGTCATCGACAATATCGAGCGCAACCACAAACTCGGTCTTGTGATGGAGTGGAAGGTGGGCGCAGGCAAGCTCCTTGTCTGCATGAGCGACTTGGAGAAGGCTTCCGAATATCCTGAGGGCAGGGCTTTCTATGAGAGTGTATTGAGTTATATGCGTTCGCCTGAGTTTGCCCCACAGTCTGAAATCACCATCGCAGATTTGAGGAAGAAGCTGAAAGAGGAGCCTCGACAGATTAGTTTGAAGGAACTGAATAATATCTCGCAATACTAAAATTGCAATCAGATAAATAGTAAGCACGTGTCGAAATGTAACATGTATGTTATGTTTCGGCATGTGCTTTTTTTGTTAAGCGGTTGGTCTCAAATGTGTTAACCTCTAATAAAATCCTCTTTGTAAATGGCGGTATGTCTAGAAATTTCCGTACATTTGCAAGTGCAGAATCATGCAGAGCATGATGACTCTAAGTTGCGATGATGAATGAATTAACAAGATTATAAACCTAACAATTGTATATTAAGTAAAAGCAAATGAAATCTTTAAGAATGTATCTCTTGCTTCTATTGCTCTTGGGAGGAATAGGAGCGTATGCCGATGATGTGGAGTTTGATGTGACATCTTTATCTTGGGGAAAGAATTATTCAACAGAATTTCCTGGGACAAACAATGTCACCTTAAAAGGTCGAACTTTTACAGCGAATGAATGGACTGGCTTATGTTTGCCTTTTGATGCGTCAAAAAAAATTTTAGATGCAACTTTTGGTGTTGATATGTATAATATTCAATCCTTCAAGTCAATGGAAGGTAATAATATTGACTTTGAGAAAGTAACGGAAGTAAAGGCTGGTGTACCATATTATGTTAAGGTGAAAAGTACAGTAGAAAATCCAATCTTTCAAGGTGTTATCTTTGCTTCCTTAATAGATGATTCGTGGCATGAGATACGCGTTAATGATAAAATTAAATTTCGTGGTTTCTATTTTACCAAAGGAGATTGGTTGCTTCGCAATTCTAGCAATGTGTATTCTATCAATTTCTTTTGGCTGAATCCTGATGGTTCTTTGTCTGATTTTCGTGCTAATGAAGTGGAATATTCTCAAACAGGAAGAATTGGTGTAAATGCGTATTTATTTATGGATGGATATGCTTCTACTGTAGATAAGCCGAATCTTATTTTTGAAGGTCAAACCTCTGGTGGCGATTCCGGCGAAGCCGATGACCCTACATCTTTGACTTACAAAATCAAGAACAAGCTTCAGCTGACCGATGTTCCTACGCTCTATATCGACATTGAGGGAGTAGGTAGTACCGATACAGACTTGGATAAGGCTTTATTTAAGAATAGACAGACAGGTGAGGCTCCTTACCAAGTGGGTGCTACTATTACTTTGAAAGACAATGGCACCGATAAGGATACCAAACACCTTGCCGAGTTTACAGATAAAGTAGATATCAAGGTGCGTGGTAACTCTACTGCTAATCCTACCAATGGCAAGAAGGCTTATCGCCTGAAATTTCCAAAGAAACATAAGCACGACTTGCTTGGTTTGGGCTATGAGAAGAGAAATTGGGCACTCCTTGCCAATGTCTTCGACCATTCCATGATTCGTAATGCCCTTTCTTATCATTTGGAGAAAGAAGTGGGCTTGGATTTCTGCCCAGGCTATAAGTTTGTCGATTTGGTTATCAATGGAAACTATCGTGGTACTTATCAGATTTGTGATCATGTGGAAACTGGCACTAATCGTGTGAATGTAGATGAGGATGCAGGTTGGATGGTAGAGTTCCAAGGACGAGGCGATATGCTTGACCAACCTCTTTGTTTCAACCAAGATGGCTTGCAGATGAATATCAAGAACCCTGAGCCGGCAGATGAAACCAATGCGGAAGAGGTTGCAACATTCATAGCACCTTTCCAAGAGTGGTTTACTAAGACTTGGTCTCCTCAGTGGAAGGCTACTGATGCATACGGAGCTAACTCTGGTTGGCGTTCTGTCAACGATGAGGAATCCCTTATGAAGTTCTGGATTGCGACTGAACTGACTGGTGACTATGATGGTTGGATGACCGTGAAGGCTTACAAGGAGGCTGATGAAGCTAAGTTACACTATGGACCAGTATGGGACAAAGACTTGGCGTACGGCAATTATGGCGGCGAGCAGTCTGCAAAGTTGGTTTCTAATAATGGAAATGGTTCCAGCTTGGTGACATTCTTGAATGAGAGCCTCCTCAAGGATCCTATCTTCACCAAGAAGCTCAGGGCAAAACTTGACCAACTTCTTCGTGATGGCTTATATGAAAAAATGTGTGCCAAGATTGATGACTTGGCAGCCATTGTGGCTCAGACAGAAGAATTGAGTAATACAAAGTTCCCTCGTAGTAGCAAGGTGGGTGAGGAAACTAATAATTACGAGACTTATGCCGAGACCATCACTCATTTGAAAGATTATCTCAAAACTCGTTTTGAGACCGTACAGACCTTATTGAAAGAACTTTGTGAGGCTGCTAATGCTAAGATAGAGAAAGTAACTTACGAGCCAGGCAATGCGTGGTGGAATACTGGTTTGGCGGGCTACGATTTCGGAAAGGGCAATATGAACCGATTAACCGATGCTCAAGTGGATAACCGTACCTACAAGGCAAACGAGTGGAACTCATTCTGTCTTCCTTTCGATGTATCTATGGATCAGATGAAGACGGTCTTTGGCAATGATGTAGAGGTGGTCAATCATGTCGGTATGGATACGGATGCTAAGACGATGCTCTTTGCCCCAGTCTCAGAAACCATGCTTTATGCAGGAGAGCCTTATCTTGTGAAGTTCTCAGGCTCAGATGTTGTCAATCCAACCTTTACGGATGTCATCATCACGCAGACGGCAAATCAGAAAACTGAATATAATGGTAAAGGCGTAAGCTTTGATGACAAACATACCTTCTATGGTACGCTCTTCCAAGGATATAATATAAAGACTTTAACCGACTATCTCTTCAGTAATGATGTCTATGCTACCGATGCTTCTTTGGCAAAGGCAACAAGCAATACGGAGAATGGTGCTCGTGCCTTCATCCGAGTATCAGATGGTACAACTCCTGCCATCAAGATTCAGACGGCTGATGAGGCTTCGAAATTTACCTACGATGTTACCAACGGGTATGTCCATACCGCTTGGTGCCAGTATGACAACCAGACGAAGAATGTGACCATAGAGAATCGTGGCACACTTCATGCGGACGAGTGGAATATGATGTGCTTGCCTTTCAAACTCTCTGCCGCAGGCTATAAAAAGGCATTTGGCGAGGATGTAAAAGTGGCTGAGTTCACGGGCGTCACCAAGTCGGAAGGTGGTGAGTTGGTATCATTCAATCTCGCTTACATTAATGAGAAGAATGGTATGAAGGCAGCTACTCCTTATCTCATTAAACCATCTAAGGAAATTCCTATGGCTGATGTAACTTTCGAAGGTGTGAAGGTCTCTGCGAAGACGACCGAAGAGCAAGCTACAGGTGATGTGAATTGCAAGCTGATAGGTATATTGCAGCCGACAATCTTGGATAAGGGACATCTGCAGTTGGTGTTGAAAGCACGCAATGAGTTGCAATACATAGCTCCTAATTCTACAACCCCAATGCAGGCTTGTCGTGCTTATTTCGAGTTGACAGGTACAGGAACGGTGGCTGCTGCAAAGAACTTCAGCTTCTCCATTGATGGGGAGACGACAGGTGTGAAGGTTATTGACGTGAATGCTCCATCGACTTCTACCAATACTAGAGTTTATAATATGAACGGCCAATTGGTGGGAACTTCTGTGGAGAACTTGCCACAAGGCATCTATGTTATTGCAGGCAAGAAAGTAGTAAAGTAAAGATATAAGGACAGATTAAATGACAACAGAAATGATAAATAACAGAAAGAGCGATGGCGAGTATGTCAAGCCATCGTGCTCTATACTCTCTATAGTAGAAGAATCTATGATTGCGGCTTCGCCAGACCCTCCTTCGCCACAGCCAACTCCGGATCCATCCCCACTTGGTCCTCCTTCATCAGAAACGGATGACCCTAATCGTTACGCCAAGCAGCACCATTACTACGATGTTTGGGAACAGTGGTAAAGGGCAACTCATAGCATAGAAAAAGAACATTTCATAGCATTGAAACAGAAGCCTGGAGGCTAGGCTGCTAAAACTCCCTCCAGGACGTATATAGAAAAACCTCGGGACGTTTTTCGAAAAAAGTCCCGAGGAAAAAATAAAAAAGTCGGGACTTTCTTTTGAAAGCATCCCGACTTTTTTATTCCTTCTAGGTAAGTCTGTCGTTTGAAACAGGCTTACCGATGATTTCTCAAACTCCCATTACTTGGCATTGATTTCTTTCAAGAGGCGATCGGCATGTCCCCACTTATCCATCAAGTAGAGCACATAGCGAATATCCACGCCGATGCAGCGAGCCAAGCGCTTGTCGAAGTTGATGTCAGAGCTGAGGCTATCCCAGTTGCCATCGAAGGCAAGACCAATCAACTCGCCCTTGCCATTGAACATTGGGCTGCCAGAGTTACCACCCGTGATGTCATTGTTGGTCAAGAAGCAGAGCTGCATCTTGCCGGTAGTCTTGTCCTGGTACTTGCCGAAATCTTTCTCAGAGAGAAGCTCGTGCATGATAGGCTCGGCATAGTAGTCGATCACCTTGTCGCCTTGCTTCATCTTCTCCACGATGCTCTTGGCAGTGGTGTAATAGCCTGATGGCTTGCCACCGAGGTCGAAACCGCCTACCTGACCGTAGCTCAATCGCATGGTGA
>ERZ1023666.562-NODE-562-length-15033-cov-7.663707_pt1 | contig 15033 bp, 13 predicted proteins | sample MGYA00380341_ERZ1023666 | MGnify/ENA primary metagenome ERZ1023666 (study PRJEB33179, sample SAMN07448983) | human gut metagenome | biome: Human-gut; feature: Human associated habitat; material: Faeces | host: Homo sapiens | place: India: Bhopal | collected...
ATCTCGTTCGCCACCTCGTCCACCAACGGCGGGATCTGTTGTGCGCAGACCGGACGTTTATGGCAGGCTCTGAGTACTCCGGCCTCGATCTTAGAACGGTCATACGCCTCTCTGTTATTATCCTTTTTAATAATGATCAGCGGGATCGTTTCGATCTTCTCGTAAGTGGTGAATCGCTTGCCGCATTCATCACACACACGGCGACGGCGAATGGAATTGTTATCTTCCGCCGGTCTCGAATCGATCACTCTGGTATTTTCATGGCTGCAGAACGGACATTTCATAGGCATCCTCCTCTTAAAAACCACGTGTTATTTATACGGATATTATAAGAGAATCAGCAGTTAATGTCAACTAAAATTATGTCCGGACCGATCTGCCGGATGTCCTTGTAAGGAATGACAATATTGGGCTCACAGCGCAGGAATCCCAGCCACTGGTTTCCACCCGGCACCATGATCTTACAGATGCATCCGCTGCACTCATCAAACTCCAGATCACAGACATGCCCAAGCTTTTTACAGTCTCTGATATTGATCACATCTTTGCATTTTAATTCGGAAAAAAGCATATGCGTACTCCTGCTTTCTATATATATATAATATGCCTTTCCCATCCGTTTGTTCGGCAAATACTGGAAATTCTACCGGCAAAGTATATCCTTCCACAGTCCTGTGAATACTGTTGTTATCACAAAATTCAGTAATCGGGAGGTCTCTATGGTACAGGGAAAAGTGGAAATCTGCGGTGTCAATACAGCAAAGCTGCCTTTGTTAAAGGCGGCAGACAAGGATGCTTTATTTGCGAAGATCCGCGAAGGAGATACCGCTGCCCGCGAGAGCTATATTGAGGGAAATTTACGTCTGGTCCTAAGTGTGATCAAACGTTTTTCGAGCAGTGCGGAGAACGTGGATGATCTGTTCCAGATCGGCTGCATCGGGCTGATCAAAGCCATTGACAACTTTGACTCCACACTTGGTGTAAAATTTTCCACTTATGCTGTGCCAATGATTATCGGTGAGATACGTAGATATTTACGGGATAACAACAGTATCCGTGTATCCAGATCCCTAAAGGATACCGCCTATAAGGCAATTTACGCAAAAGACACACTGACGAGAAAAAACCTGAAGGAACCCACCGTGGAAGAGATCGCCGCGGAGGTGGGTATCTCCAAGGAAGACATCGTCTATGCCTTAGATGCCATGCAGAACCCCATGAGTCTCTACGAACCGGTCTATACCGACGGCGGCGACACCCTCTATGTCATGGACCAGATCAGTGATAAAAAAAATAAGGAAGAGATGTGGGTAGAACATCTCTCCCTCAGTGAAGCCATGAAACGTCTGAACGACAGAGAGCGTCATATCATCTCTCTGCGCTTTTTCGAAGGAAAGACCCAGACCGAGGTCGCCGACATGATCGGAATCTCCCAGGCGCAGGTCTCCCGTCTCGAAAAAAATGCCCTGAAAGCCATGCGGGGCTATCTTACCGCCTGAGATCAGGTCTGTGGAATCCCTGTATCATATGATGCAGCAGCCAGAAAATCACATACCCGATCACAGCCCCCAGCACATTGGTCAGGATATCGTCCACCTGAAAATATCCCCTGCCGGTGATCAGCTGGGTCGTCTCCACACCGAAGCTGGTCACGAATGCCGCAAAGGTATTCCTAAAAAAACCCCGAAGCCACGGAAATGCCCAGGGACAGATAAATCCATAGGGAATAAACAGCAATACATTTTCCACGACATACGAATGGTTCCTCGCATTCGTCCCCCAGGTAGAGAACAGTTCCAGATCCATGCCGATCCGGCTGCCATCCTCTCTGGAGAAAAAAGTGATCACCAGAATGATCATCAGATACAGAGAAAATGCCATGAGTCCCGCCATGGGAAAAGTATCCTTCCCCTTACGCTCCCGTCTGGCATTCAGTCCGTTCAGGAGCAGTCCCACAACAGCACCCGCCATGATCCCGTAGGGAAGATAGGCCAGGGTCTCCTTTAGATCCTTTATGATATATTTTAACATCATCTTATTATTTCCTTACATTTGATAGGTATCCCAATGGGAAGGTGCTTCCTCCCATATCTTCTTATCCTCGAATAAGCGGTCATTCATCCAGCCGACGGCATCCACCACGCCATCCTCGTCAAAAGAAAAATATGCTCTTTTCTTTTTTTCCTCCGGGGTCTTAAAATAATTAAAGGGCTCCGGCCATACCGTCACCATAAGCTTTTTACCGCCCTCGGGGTCCTCCGGAGCCTGTGTCTGTTCCAGGCGGTAACGCATCCCCTGATGGCATCCGGTGAATTCCGTCTTTTTTAAATATTCCATCGATAATATATCATCACGCTGTATCATGTATCTTCGTCCTTAAAATCTGTCATCCACAACCCGGAGAACAGTTCCTCTCCGTAATCTCTATAGTATCATGTATCCGTCCCGAATGCAAAGTCAAATATGCAGGCTGATCTCCTTTTTCAGCTGCCGCATGATCTTTTTTTCCAGCCTCGAAATATAGGACTGGGAGATTCCAAGAAAGCTTGCCACTTCCTTCTGTGTCATCTCCTGTCCGTCCGGTGTCCCCAGTCCGAACCGCAGCCGTACAATGGTCTTCTCCCGGTTCGACAGCTTACTTACGGCATTCATTAAAAGCTTGCGCTCCACTTCGTTCTCTATCCCTCTGTATATCACATCCTCATCCGTTCCCAGGATATCCGACAGGAGAAGTTCATTGCCGTCCCAATCCACATTTAAGGGTTCATCGATGGACACTTCCATCTTCGTCTTATTATTCCGCCGCAGGTACATCAATATCTCATTTTCAATACACCGTGAGGCATAGGTCGCCAGCTTGATATTTTTCTCCGGATTGAAGGTATTGATGGATTTGATCAGTCCAATGGTACCTATGGAGATCAGATCCTCCACGCCCACTCCCGTATTATCGAACTTTTTGGCTATGTAGACGACCAGTCTGAGATTATGTTCAATCAATATGGCCTTTGCTTCATCCTCATATTCCGTTCCCAGATCACTGATCACCCGGTTCTCCTGATCTGTGGGAAGCGGCGGTGGCAGTACCTCTGCGCCTCCGATGTAATGAATATCTCCTTTCCGCTGCCGCAGAAACGGTTCTCTGCGAATCATCTTGAATTGCATTTTCCCGGGTATTGCTATCTTTAAGATCATAGTTGCTCCTTCCTGCTTTTCCTGTCTTTTTTAACAGCGCCGGATGCAGCAGCATAGGAATCTCTCTTCCTGCGATTTCCTCTTCACTTACTGCCAGCCACACATCGCTGCATATTTTTTCCACACCATGGATCCGGATCTTCATCTGCGGAATCCGGTATCCATAGAGAATTCCATTCTTTTTCCCGACACTGTGGTAAGGAATCACCCGAAAATCCGGCAGCCCCTCCGGCCACAAAGTCTGAAATGTCACCACATCCAATACAGATACGGGGGCTCCGCTCATAGGTTCCGTCAAAGTATTGCCGGAATCCACAATCGCCGCGATACACAATGTCTGTTCCGTACCCCGGAGTACTACCTCACAATGAGTTCCAAGCTCCGTTTCTCTTCGGTATCTCCACAATAGCAGCTGCACTGTCAGAGCCCCCAGTCCCAGTGCAAGCACAATTCCCGGTACATACTGTATTCCGGCCGGGATTCCCCTCAGCACAGCCACCAGAATTCCTCCGAGCAGGAAAGTATCATACATCTGCTTTCTAAAATAACTCCATAGTGAATGCCAATTCCGGATTCGGAATGTTACTGTAAGCATCAACAATGTTCCGGGCAGCATACAGAGCAGCAGTTTAAGCAGGGCCGCTCCCTTCCATAAAAAAGGGAGCAGATAGCAGACCGCTCCGATTCCCGCTCCACACAGCAGCCGGTACCACGTGGCAGTGCGGCAGGTGCTGTGGTCTACCATGATCAGAAGTAACAGATTCATACCGAGATTCAGGAGGAACATACTGTCTAAATATAGTTCATAATGCATCACACCCCTCCTTCAGAATTATTATAAGGGGTGTCCCCAGCGGATTTTGTCAAATTTTCATCCGCCGGAACCTTTTTCATTCAATGATTTTCGACAACAGTATCCTCCGTCTTCTCCAGTCCCAAATAAGGCAAAATATTTTCATACAGCTGCCTTATAATAGGTGCTGCCACCTGTCCTCCATAATAGACTCCCTGGGGATTGTTGATAATGGCGATGGCAATCACCTGTGGATCATCGGCAGGCGCGAATCCGATAAAAGAAGAAATATAACGTCCGCTGCCTCTGGGCAGCGTCTGACTGGTCGCCGTCTTGCCACCCACCCGAAAGCCCTGCACCTGTCCGTTTCTACCAGAGCCCTCCGCCACTACTGTCTCCAGGATATAACGCATAGTTGCGCTGGTCTCTTCCGATACGATTCCTGTCTCCACGGGATAAGTAAAAACCTGTTCCACTTCGCCATCCCGGTTCAGGGCTTCCATGCCCAAGTGAGGAGTGACCCGGTTGCCTCCGTTAATGATGGAGGATGCCGTTGTCAGCAGCTGGATCGCCGTGATCTGAAAAGACTGCCCGAAAGCCACCGTCGCCAGCTCCACATTTCCCATGTCTTCTTTTTTATGCATGATCGTTGCTGCTTCCCCGGGGAGATCGATTCCGGTTCTTTTTTTCAGTCCGAATTGCTCAAAATATTTGTAATAATTGTCTACACCAAGACGCAGTCCTACGGAGATCAGTGCCGGATTACAACTATTCTGCATACACTGCACAAATGTCTGTGTGCCATGTCCGCCGATCTTATGGCAGCGGATCTTTCGGTCGTCCACAATGATGAATCCCGGACAGGAAAAGGTACTTTCCGTGGTGACCACCCTTTCCTCCAGTCCCGCCGCGGCTGTAATGATCTTAAAGGTAGATCCCGGTTCATAGGTATCATTGATGCAGCCGTTGCGCCACATGGCATTTAATTTTTCCTGCTTCTGCTCTCCTGTCAGATTTTCCGTCTCCTCCGGCAGTGCATAAGGGTCATTCAGATCAAATTCCGGATAATTGACCATGGCCAGGATTTCTCCGTTTCGCGGATCCATGGCGATGATGTAGACGCTGTCCGCCTCTTTGGTGGCGCAGGCCTGTTCCGCCAGCTGCGCGGCATACTCCTGGATGTTACGGTCGATGCTGATCCGCAGATCCCATCCCGGCACCGGCTCTACCCGGCGTTCCCCCGCTGTGTCTATCTCGATTCCTTTGGCATCCGTCACAGTCAGAATCATACCGGGTTCTCCCTGCAGTGTTTCCTCATAGATCACTTCCAGTCCAATGATCCCCTGATTGTCCCCTCCGGTAAATCCCAGGACTTTACTGGCCAGGTCCCCATACGGATAGTATCGCTTATAATCCTCATCCACTTTCACCCCCGCCAGATCATATTCCCGGATTCTGTCACCGATGCTCTTGTCCACATTGCTTTTGACGCGTTCCATGGAAGAATATTTTTCCACACGTTTTCTCGCTTCCGTCTCCGAAATTCCCAGCTCTTTTACCAGCATGGCTATCACCTTTTCCGGTTCTGTGATCTGATTATGAATCACCGATACGGTACAGACCGTCTTGTTATCCGCCAGTACCACTCCGTTCCTGTCCAAAATACGTCCTCTTGCCGCCTTTATGCTGCGTTCTCTCTCATGCAGTCTCGTCGCCGCTTCCTCATAATAATCCGCCCTCCACACCATCAGATACAAAAGTCTCATAAACAATCCGATAAGCACCAGTGCGCATATGAAAAAAATGGTCATGATCTTTTTGCGATGAAAAAAACGATTTTGCTGATCCGCCATAAAAAAACCTCACAACAAGAGCTTTTTACATTTTATTGCTCCTGCTGTGAGGCTATTCGTATGTTTTGTTTATTCATTCTGCTGATTCAGCAGATTATTGTTAATGGGACTGTCACCCATGGTATCGTCCCCGCCGACATCCGCTCCCGTAATGGGATCGATCAGACCGCCGTCGATCGGACTTACCAGATAACCGGTAGCTGGATCTTTGGGATAATTTCTCCAGTCCTCCGTAACCGTCGTCGTATCGTCACCGGTTCCGTCACCACTCTGGGAATCTCCGGACTGATCATCTCCGGTCTGAGCGTCTCCGGTCTGATCATCTCCGGTGCTCTGGTCATCTCCGTTCTCGGGAGTCTGGGTATACTGATTCGTAATCTCGATCTGTTTCTCCGCCAGTTCCTGAATCTCCTTTTCAGACAGTTCCTCCGTCATGAAGATATTCAGATAAGGCAGCACTTCCGTCAGAACATTTCGTACAATACCGGTTGCAAACTTTGCATCATCCTGAGGGGATGCATTGGCACGGTCCACGACTACATAAATGGCGATCTGGGGATCATCCGCCGGTGCATATCCCATAAAGGATACAACATACTCACCGTTTTTACGGGGAATAGTCTCTGCGGTACCGGTCTTGCCGCCGATGGCATAACCTGCAGGTCTTGCGGTTCTACCGGTTCTGCGGTCACCACCCTCTTCCATAACGGTAGCACGGCAGTACTGCCTGATCTTCGCCGAAGTGCTCTCGGAGATGGTCTGTCGTAACACTCTCGGTTCAATGTTCTCCACCGTTGCTCCGCTTGCATTGGTGATCTTATCCACCATATGAGGTTCATAATAATAACCGCCGTTGATCAGAGAGCAGAAACCGGTGATCATCTGGATCATGGTCACATTAAAATTCTGTCCAAAGCTGTTGGTCGCCAGATCAGCGCTTCCCATCTGGTCCACTGGGAACAGCAGGCTTGCAGTTCTCGCCTCTCCTGCCAGATCCACGTTGGTCTTTAATCCAAAGTTAAAGGTCTGCTGGAATTTGGCAAATTCCTCTTTGCCCATGGTGGCAGCAATCTTCATTAACGCTACATTGCAGGACCAGGCAATGGAATCCTGTACCGATACATCACCTTCACCGCCGGAGCGGTAGCTGTGGCATTTGATCGTATGTCCGCCGACTTCCAGAGATCCGTTACACTGATAGTGCTCGTTGCCGGTGATGGCACCGCTCTCCAATGCTGCTGCCACGGTAAAAGGCTTCGCCGTGGATCCCGGCTCGTAAGTGGTGGAGATACAGTAGTTCTTCCACAGGTAGTTCAGATTATCCAATAGCTGCTCATCTGTCAGGGCATCGATATCTTCCTGGGTAAAATAGGTATCTGTCTTCGTCAGTACCTGGTAACCGTTGGCATTGGTCACCATCTCGATCTTACGGGATCCCAAAAGGGCGTCCGTATTCCTGGTATCGTTCAGGTCATAGGTAGGATAGCTGGCCATGGCCAAAATATTGCCGGTATTGACTTCCATGATGATGCAGCCCACATTTTCCGCACCGTTACCGGGATGTACCGCATCCTTATGCTCCTCGTTAAACTGCTTTAAGTATTTCTCTACAATGCCCTGAATATTGGCATCAATGGTACTGTGTATCGTGTTACCGTCCACTGCCGGCTTGATCGTACGCTCCAGGTTGGCATCGTCATTCAGATAGCCGTATTCTCTTCCGGTGGTTCCGTTCAGAACATCATTGTAATACTCTTCCAGACCGTACTGTCCTTCATTGTCCGCTCTGGAAAATCCGATCACATCTGCCGCCAGAGAACCGTTGGGATAGACTCTCTTATATTCCTCTTCAAACCAGACACCACGGATCTTGCTGTTCTCCAGTGCTGCCGCCTGGAATCCGCTGATCTGGTCATAAGTCATCCTCCGAAGAGGCACATACCAGGAAGATTCGGGGTGAGACGTTACATACTGCCGCACTGCCGTCATGTCCAGATCCGGGAAATTTGCAGCCAATGCTTCCATGGTGGGTTCCAGATAATCCTCCCGGTCCAGCATTACCCTGGCATCGATGACCAGATTATATACTTTCTCGCTGACCGCCAGTTTGGTTCCTTTGGCATCCACAATATCGCCGCGCCGGAAAGGTAATGTTATGGAATCATATTTCTGCTGAGACAGCACCTGTTTCTCGTAAGCTGCACCATCTGCTTTCACGATCCATGTAAGACGCACCGATAAAAGAATAAATGCCAAAATGATCAGTGCATAAAGACACAGGAGCTTTTTCTGCATTTTTACGGAAAATTTTTTAGGTTTCTGTTCTTTCACACTTCGGGCCTCCCGGGCTTAGTTCTGACTGTTATCAGCCTGACGCATGTAGTCATTGCTGTTGCTCTCATAAGGGATTACCTGTCCCTCGGTTGCATAGGTCATTCCCAGTTCGCCGATGGCAATCCTCTTGATCTCTTCCAGGTTGATATTACTGGTAATGCGACTGTATTCTTCATCATTTGCCAGCTTCAGAGAGTTCAACTCGCTCTCCATTCTGGATACTTCCGTGATCCTGGCAGTCAGTTCTGACTGCATCTGAATATAGTTCACCAGAAAAAATGCACATGCCACCAGTGCCACCATCAGAAAAGTCACATAGCCGATGCTCATATGTCTTGCTTTTTCTCTGTTTTTTCTCGTCTCGTGAGACAGCTGTCTCCGGGGCTCTTCCATCTGCCTGCGGATCTGTAAGTCTCTCGCTGTATTATCATATATGTATGGGGTATTACTTCTTCTCTGTGCCATACTTTATTCCCACTTTCACTGATGAAATATTTAAAATTCTTTATTTCTTTTCAAACACGCGTAACTTCGCGCTCTTGGATCTGCTGTTTACTTCCAGTTCTTCCGCACCGGGCAGAATCGGTTTTCTGGTGATCACCTTTCCCTTGGAGACCTTACCGCATACACACACCGGAAATTCCGGAGGACAGGTACAGGGATTTTCATTCCTGCGGAACGCATTTTTCACGATCCGGTCTTCCAGAGAATGGAAGGTGATGATGCAGAACCTCCCACCGGGATGCAACAGATCGATCAATTCGTCCAGTGCCTTTTTCAGTACTTCCAGTTCCTGATTGCACTCAATGCGGATCGCCTGGAATGTCTGCTTGGAGGGATGTCCGTTCTGCCGCATCTTCGCCGGAACTGCAGCTTTGATGATCTCGTTTAATTCAAAGGTAGTCTCAATGGGCTTGTCCGTCCTGTTTTTTACAATATGTTTCGCAATGTTTTTCGCAAACGGATCTTCGCCGTAATCCCGGATGATATGATACAGCTCCATCTCGGAATAGTTGTTCACGATGTCTCTCGCCGTCAGGGTCTGTCTGCGATCCATCCGCATGTCAAGCGGCGCATCAAACCGGTAAGAAAACCCTCTGTCCTCGGTATCTAACTGGTAGGAAGAGACTCCCAGATCCAGCACGATGCCGTCCACACCGGTAACTCCGTATTCTCTGAGTGCCTCCACCGCATTCACGTAATTGTTGCGGATCACGGTCACTTTATCTCCAAAGCATCGTAATCTCTCCGATGCCGCCGCGATCGCCGCGTCATCCTGATCGATCCCGTAGAAATGTCCGTTCTGTAAGCGGCTGCACACTTCATATGCATGTCCGCCGCCTCCTAAGGTTCCGTCCACATAGATGCCGTCCGGTCTGATATTCAGTTGTTCGATGGTTTCATGCAACATCACAGAATAATGATTAAATTCCACGACGGTCATCCTTTCCTGCTTCTTTTAAATGGTCAGTCCCAGTCCTTCCATGGCACCGGTGATCTCATCCATATCCGCATCGGAATTCATGGCCTCCCACTTATCCTTGCTCCAGATCTCCACGCGGCTGCCGACTCCGACTAACACCACATCTTTTTCCAGTCCGGCGAATTCTCGCAAGTGTGCCGGCAACAGGATTCTTCCCTGCTTGTCCACTTCCACCGTAGCCGCACCGGCTAAGAAGAAACGGGCAAATTGTCTTGCTTCCTTATTGATCAGAGGTAATGAGGTCAGCTTCTGTTCAAAAGCGTTCCAGTCATCGCCCGCATACACAAATAAGCAGCCGTCCATTCCCTTGGAAATCACAAATTCCTCGCCCAAAGTCTCTCGGAATTTCGCCGGAATGATCAACCTGCCTTTCGTATCTAACGTATGGTTGTACTCGCTCATAAACATCGCACTCACCACCATTCATCCAAAAGGGGACTGCCACGAAAAAGGAGGTCATTTTTTCAAAAATCTACCACTTTATGGCACTTGCCTCCACTTTCTCCCACTTTTATTATGATTTTATACTAAATTAAGGGATTTTACAAGAGAAATCAAGTAGCTTTTTTCGACGGCGGAATCCAAAAAAGCGCCCTGTCCTACGACAAGAGCGCTCTTTTCCACTATATGTGGTAAAAAAATAAGAGCAAACACAACATCTATGTATTTGCTCTTATTTCGATATTCTTAATAAATTTTTAAAAATTTTTAATTTTTTTCCACTTTCGGCTGTTTTTTCAGGTGCATACGTACCACAATGTCCGTCACCACCGCGAAAATCACCATGCACAGAGATAATACCTGCGATACAGCGAGGGTCGTTCCGGGAATAAACAGGGTATCTGTCCGGATACCTTCGATCCAGAATCTGCCAAGACCATAGCCTCCGAAGTACAACAGACAGATCTCGCCCTCGAACTTTTTGTGCTTGCGGTATACCAGCATAATGATCAGAATCATCAGATTCCACAGACTCTCGTAAAGGAATGTGGGATGTACCTGAATGTAATTGGTACCTTCCACAATATGTGCTGCCACATTCTCGGAAATATCCCGGCTGCGCACCGCTTCGATGGGAAGCCGCATTGCCAAGAAATTATCCGTATATTCTCCGAACACTTCACGGTTCATGAAATTGCCCCAACGCCCGATGGCCTGTCCTAAGATCAATCCCGGTACACACAGATCTCCCAGACGGAAAGGATTGATCTTTTTGATCTTACAATATAAAAACAATGTCAGAAAAGCTCCGATCACACCGCCGTAGATCGCCATACCACCGTTACGGGTATTGAAGATGCTGAGCAGATTATCCTTGTAATAGTCCCAGGCAAAGATCACATAATAGATTCTGGCACCGATCACGGAAAAGATCACGGCATAAATAGCGAAGTCCCAAATAGTATCCGGATTCTCTCCGCTCACCTTTGCCTGGTGCACTGCCATCAGAATTCCCGCCAGTACACCGATACCGATGATCAGACCGTAAAAAGCGATCTCGAAACCGAATACGGTAAAGCTTCTGGGAACATTTTCCAGGTAAATGCCTAAATGGGGAAATGCTATATCTCCTGCATTCATCATAATATTTATATCCTTTCTTAGTATTAACCGGCTTCTTCGCGCTTTGCGCTCTCGAATCCGGCATATCAGACGTTAAATCTGAACAGGATCACATCACCGTCCTGTACGACATAGTCCTTGCCTTCCATGCCGACCAGACCTTTCTCACGTGCAGCTGCCAGAGATCCCTGCTCTAAAAGGTCCTTGTAATTTACAACTTCCGCCTTGATGAAGCCTCTCTCGAAATCGGAGTGAATCTTACCGGCTGCCTGAGGCGCCTTGGTACCGATCTTGATGGTCCATGCTCTGGTCTCATCCTCTCCTGCAGTCAAAAAGCTCATCAGACCTAAGATATGATAGCTTGCCTTGATCAGCTTCTCCAGACCGGATTCCTTCAGTCCCAGATCATCCAGGAACATTGCCTTCTCATCATCATCCAGTTCAGAGATCTCTTCCTCAATCTGTGCGCAGATGACGAATACTTCGCTGTTCTCACTTGCTGCAAACTCTCTGACCTTCGCTACCATCTCATTGGAGGCACCGTCATCTGCCAGATCATCCTCGGATACATTGGCTGCATAGATCACTGGTTTGTAGGTCAGCAGATTGTATTCCTTCAACAGAGACAGCTCGTCCTCATCGGTAACTTCCAGGCTCTTCGCCATCTTGCCGCTCTCCAGATGCTCCTTGATACGCTCTAAGAGTGCCAGCTCCTTGGCATAAGTCTTGTCCATTCTGGCAGCCTTGACTACCTTGGACAGTCTTCTCTCCAGTACTTCCAGATCTGCGAAGATCAACTCTAAGTTAATGGTCTCGATATCCCGCAAAGGATTGACACTACCGTCCACATGGATGACATTGGGATCCTCGAAGCATCTTACCACATGGACAATGGCATCCACCTCACGGATATTGCTTAAGAACTGGTTCCCCAGTCCCTCACCCTTGGAAGCACCCTTTACCAGGCCTGCGATATCTACAAATTCAATCACAGCAGGGGTCACTTTCTTGGAATGATACATCTCTCCCAGCGCTTTTAATCTGTCATCCGGAACTGTTACCACGCCCACATTGGGGTCGATGGTACAGAAAGGATAGTTAGCGGATTCCGCTCCCGCCTTGGTCAGGGAATTGAAAAGTGTACTCTTTCCCACGTTGGGAAGACCTACGATACCCAGCTTCATGATTTATTTACCGTTCAGACCTAACGACAGGGTCTGCCTTTCTTGTATTTTCTATTCTTTATTTCACTCATAAGTCCATCCGTCTCCGTGCAGAGACAAACGAATCCGAAATAGTATTATAGCATACCTCACACTCTTTGCAAAGTCCTTACTGTTCAAAGTAAGTATTGATTCCGGTGAGAAGCCCTGTGGCTAATTGTTCCAATATCACATCGCTGTGGTCCGAATACGCATTTCCCAGTTCCATATCCACAGAAGGGATCGTGCTGTAGGATGTCTGGGTCAGGTCAATACCCATATGTCCTTTCCCATAAATCGTGGCTCCCTGCTCCCGCAGTCCTTCCACCAGATCCGTTCCCAGGGTATCGTGTTGCTGCCAGTGCGATGCCACCGGCTCCATGTTTTTCAGTGCTTCCGGCACCGAGATGTAGAAGCATCCCTTGTCGTAATTTTTGCTGTCACCGCTGTCCCAGTGCAGCGCAATATGGCAGTCCGCGACATTGTTGCAGATCACAGTCCGCGCCACATTGTCTAACTGCACATCCTCACTGTCCCGTAGCATCAGCACATCATAACCGGAGGATAACAGCTTATCCCGCAGGATCTGTGCCATACGTAATGTCACCTCCCGCTCCGGTGTGCCGTCCTGAAACGTCATGCCTCCGGAAACTGCTGCAGCTTCCATTGCTCCCGCCGCCGTACTGCCTCCGGTGACTTTCGCCGAGCCGTCCGGATGACACAGAGTCTTTACTTTACTCCCTCCCACAGTACCATGTCCTGCATTGACACCGATGACGATACCTTTTCGTCCAGATTCCTCCGGTGCCCTGTAGAGTACTGCGGCTCCGGTATTTATCTTAGAATGATCTGCATATTCCCATGTGGAATCCAGGGTAATCTGCTGCAAGTTGGTGTATTCCACCGGTTGCATCTGTGGTGTGACATTTGCCGTTCCCTGTGGTGCCGCACTCTCTGAAACCATAGCTTCTATAATTTCTACATTCTCTATGGTCTCTGTGCTCTCCACGGTTTCTGTGCCCTTCACGGTCTCTGTGTTCTCCACGGTTTCTGTGCTCTTCACGCTTTCCGTACTCCCGGTATTTTCCTGTGTTCCACAGGCAGTCAGGGTAAGCGCCAGCACCATAATGGTTACTCTCACCGCCACCCTGTATTGTTTTCTGTGAAGCATTTGTCTTTTTCTCCTCCGATATGAAAAGAACCACAGCTGTGAACTTACAGCTATGGTTCTTCTGTTCTCTCTTCCTTATTCCGCTCATTTCGGAACACATCCTCTGATTAGCCGCGCAGTTTGAAATGCTCTAACAGTTCGTTCAGAGTAGTAGCAGATGCGGAAAGCTCCTCGCTGGTAGCGGAAGTCTCTTCAGCTGCTGCAGAGTTAGACTGGATAACATCATTGATGTCTCCCACACCCTTTTTGATATTTTTAACGGAAACCGCCTGTTTGTCAGACGCAGTACGGATATTGGCAACCTCCTGGATGATCTGATCCAGCTCAGCCATAACCTCCTGCATAGCATCATTGGTCTCCTTGGTGACCTTATTACCCACCTCTACCTCGTTCATGGACTCTTCGATCAGCTTCTTGGACTCTACTGCGGAATTAGCACTCTCTTCTGCCAGCTGTCTGATCTGATCTGCCACGACTGCAAAGCCTCTTCCTGCCTCTCCGGCACGGGCTGCCTCGATGGAGGCATTTAAGGACAGCAGATTGGTCTGGGATGCGATATTCTCAATATCTGCGATGATCTTTTCAATGTTCTGGGTCGTTGCGTTGATCTTCTTCATGGCATCTACCAGCTCATCCATCTTCTTCTGGCTGTTGGCTGCCTCGATACCTACCTTTTTCGCCTTGTCATGTACAATGTCGGTAGACTTGGTATTCTCCAGTACCTGACTGGTTACTTCGTCTACGGTAGCCACCAGTTCTTCTACGGATGCTGCCTGATGGGTAGCGCCCTCCGCTATATCCTGTGCACTGACTGCCAGCTGATTGCTGCCCGCAGATACCTGCTCGGAGGAATCCTGAATACCGTGCATGGTCTCGCTGACCTTATTTACCATTTCATCCAGCTCATCTAAAACATCTCGGAGCTGTCCGACATATGCTTCCGGGCAGCTGCTGTGAACATCAAAATTACCATCGGAAAATTGCTCTACGATAGTCTGCAGATCTGATACAACCTTTTTCAAAATAGCTGCGGCGGTCTCAAAGCTGTCGGAAAGTCTGCCCAGCTCATCCTCAGATTCATAAGGTACGCCGATCTCAAAATCACCGGATGCGATCTTCTCAGACGCAGTTACCAGGTTCGTGATCGGATCTATCAGCATTTTGGCAAGCATTTTCGACATGGATGCATTAAATATGATAGCTAAAACAAGTAAAACCACAACAACTATACTTCCTATATAGCCTTTTGACCGTATCAATTCCACCACTGCCACCAGTGCAAGCACCACATATAAAATATCCATGATGCGGAACGCAAAAGACAGCTTATTTTTAATTGGTTTGTCTCTTAGTATTTCTTCCAGTTTTTTCATTTGTTTCTGCTCCTTCCGTGAATGAACCTTCCTGTATTTTATTTTAAATTTCCTTATCTGTTTCGT
>ERZ1023666.568-NODE-568-length-14969-cov-22.585021_pt1 | contig 14969 bp, 11 predicted proteins | sample MGYA00380341_ERZ1023666 | MGnify/ENA primary metagenome ERZ1023666 (study PRJEB33179, sample SAMN07448983) | human gut metagenome | biome: Human-gut; feature: Human associated habitat; material: Faeces | host: Homo sapiens | place: India: Bhopal | collected...
GACGCGTCGCCCCCATTAGTGCTTGCGTTTTTTGCAGCGCGTTTCAGGCAACTTATAATGCAACAAAAACGGTCGCGCTTTTGATGCCAATTTTGAAAAACGCGCTAACGGGGCAGCGTGTCCTTACGGTGTGCTGTGCCCGTTAGCGCGTGTGGCGTGCTATGGTGTTTAGGCAAAAGTGAATTGCTCGAGCTTGAGTGTGCCGAGCTTTTCGAGTTGGCCTACATAGAGTTTGAAGTGGTCGGCGGCCATGTGCTTTTTAAGCGAAGCCTCGTCCTGCCATGTTTCGCAAATCATGAACACGTCGGGGCGGGTAGCGCTCTCAAAGGTGTCGTAAGCAATGTTGCCCTCGTCCTTCAACGAAGCGGCGGTCAAGGCAATAGCGGCCTGCAGGGCCTCGTCATACTTGCCCTCGTTGGCCTGGAAAAAACAGTTTAATCTAAGCATAAGTTTATGAGTTTAGAACGTTTAGAACATATATGCCAGCTGCACCTGGAAGGTGTTGGTCTTGTACTTCAATTCCAAATCCTGGCTCTCACCCTCGTTAACGCCAACGCCGTTAAGAATGGCCTTGCCGGCCTTGCCAAGGGCAAAGTTGTAACCCACGCTGGCCTCGAGGTGCTTGAACAAACGCACACCGGCACCAATGTTCCATGTGGTGTTGAGGTTTTCGCGGCTAAAGTTATTGCCTGTGCCAAGATTATTGAACTTCATGTTTTGCAAGGCAAAGCCAAACTGCGGACCGGTGTAGGCAAACACGCTGGCCGAGCTGCCAAGCCCTATGCTGTAGCGCAGGTTAATGGGTATTTCGATGGTGCGGTATGTCTGGCTCTGCGACACTTTGTCATACACCTCGTTACCGTCAATGTAGCCGTCCTGCGTAATGTTGAGCTTGCGCTGTGAGTACTGCAACGAGGCATCTACGCCAAGTCCCATGACCGTGCTGAACACAATTTTAGGACCCACATACCAGCCCGACTTGTTGTCGGAACTGAAGTTATTCTTCATGTCGCCCGAATACTTTACCTTGGTCAGGTCATAACCAGCCACAATACCGTAGCTGAACTTCTGTGCCTTGGCTGTAAGGCCTGCAAAGGCCACGAGCAGTGAAAGGCAGAGTGCTGAAAACTTTTTCATGTTGTAGTTGTTATAATTGTTTATTGTGTTGTAATCAGAATGGGAAGAAGAGCGGAATGACCAGTATGGCCACAATGCCCATTACGATTTGCAGCGGCAATCCCACCTTTACGTAGTCCATAAAGTTGTAATGTCCTGCGTTCATCACCATGGCGTTAGGCGGTGTGCATATAGGTGTGGCAAAACAGGCACTTGCCGCCACGGCAGCCGTCATCATGAATGGTGTGGGCGACACGCCGAGCTGTTCGGCAGCAGCCCAGGCTATGGGTGCCACCAATATGGCCGTGGCCGAATTGCTGATAAAGGTGCTCAGCACCGATGTTACCACATACACACCCGCCATGGCGGCTATCGGGCCATAGGCATGCAGCCCCTCCACCAGTGTGGTGGCAATCCACTCCGAAATGCCGGTTTTTGAGAGCGCGGTGCTCATAGGCATCATGGCCGCAATGAGCACGATGCTCTCCCAACCTATCATTTTATAGGCCGCGTCCACACTGCGCACACAGCGTGTCAGCACCATGAGCAGCCCCGCTATGATAACCACCGCCACGGGTTTCACCCCCAGTTGGTCGGCAAATACCATGCAGCCCACCATCAGTGCCATTATCACAGCGGCCACGGGTGCTTTGTGGTCGAGTGCCACGCTCTCGGCCTCCTCGGCCGGCGAGCCTATCACAATCCACTCGCGGTTCTTTTTAGTCATGCTCTCAATGCCTTTCCACTCGCCATGCACAAGCAGCATGTCGCCATTTTTAACGGGCGCGTCGAGCACATTCTCAAACAAGTAGTTGCCCTGGCGCTTTACAGCCAGCACGTTCACCCCAAAGCGCTCCCTAAAGTTGGCTGTGCGCAGTGTGCGGTTGATAAGCGACGAGTCGGGCGATATAAGCACCTCGGCCAGCCCAATTTCGTAAAAGTCGAGTTTGGCCTTGCCCTCGCGTTCCTCGTCCTCAAACACCGACAGGTTGTGGTCGGCGGCAAAAGCCTCCACCTGTTCGCGATGCCCCAGCACATAAAAGGTGTCGTCGGCCTGCAGCACGGTGTTGGCCGTCACCGTCTCCTGAATGCTCGAGCTGAATATGGTGTGGTTGGCACGCCGCACCTCGAGTATGGTGATGCCGTACTGGTGGCGTATGTCGAGCTCGCCCACGGTCATGCCCTCAAGGTGCATGCTGCCGCTTTGAGCCTTGAGTCTGAACACGAGGTCGGCAATGTGATACTCGTGCAGCAGGTCGGCCAACGAGTTGTCGGTGCGGCTGTCGGCTCCCTCACGCGCCTTTTTGCCAAGCATAAAGCGGCAAAGGGGGTAGAGCAGGGCAAAGCCCACCGCACAGCAAATGATGCCGATTGGCAGAAAGTCGAAGAAGGCAAAGCCCTCGCGTCCGTTGTCGCGCAAATAGCCGTCGACAATAAGGTTGGGCGGTGTGCCTATCAGGGTGAGTATGCCACCCATCGAGCTGGCAAAGGCCAGCGGCATCATGAGTTTGGCCGGACTGGTGCCGGCGCTTTTGGCCATGGCCAGAATGATGGGCAGCAGCAGGGCCACCGTGCCGGTGTTGCTCACAAAGGCCGCCACCACGCTGGTCACTATCATTACAAGGAAGAAGAGCTTCACCTCGCTCGTGCCGGCAAGTTTGAGCAGGCGTCCCGATATGGTGCGCGCCAAACCCGTTTGAAACACGGCGCCGCCCACCACAAACAGGCCAATCATCATGACCACGGCAGAGTTTGAAAAGCCCGCCAGGGCCTCGCCTGGGGTGAGCACATTGGTTACAAGCAGCAGGGCGAGCGAGCTGAGCGCCACAATGTCCGACCTCACCTTGTCTGCTATAAAGGCCACAATGGTAAGGGCAAACACGGCTATTACGATGGCCACCTGGCCCGAAGGTGAGGCAAACCATGTGCCTACAGTTTGTAAGGTTTCCATGGATATAAGATTACTGTGAGTTAAGGTTGTGTGTGAATTACTACGGACAAAAGTAGGCTATACTTTCTATATGACCAAATAAATGTTTTAATTTTGCCGCCAAAACGCTTATATATATGGTACTGCAACGTAAAAAGAACTCGCACAACCCTTTTGCCTTTAAGGCGGGTAGCAAAAAGAAGTCCACGGGCAAACGCGTGGGCAAGTCGAAACGCGAAAAGGCTAATAACCAACTCAACCGCAGAGTGAAGTAATGTGGTAATGGGCTGACGCCTTAGCGTTGATTGGCAGCCGCTAACGCGGAAAACAAAAGAACATAAGGACATAAGGGCTGACGCCTTAGCGTGCCTTGGCAGCCGCTAACGCGGGAAACAAAAGAACAAAAGAACATAAGGACATAAGGCCGCTGCGCGGCTGACAGCCACGGACTGACGTCTGCGTGGCTCAAGAACATAAGGGCTAACGCCGTAGCGTACCAAGTACTACTCAAGTAGTTAACGCTACGGCGTCAGCCCTTATGTCTCTTAAAGTCTGGAACGCAGTTCCCAGACTTCCAAATTATGTCTCTTATGTAGCTTATGTTCTTATGTTCGCGCGGTAAGCGCTACAAAAGTCTCCACCTCGGCGTCAGCCCTTATGTTCTTGAGCCACGCAGACGTCAGTCCGTGGCTGTCAGCCGCGCAGCGGCCTTATGTCCTTATGTTCTTTTGTTCTTTTGTTTTCCGCGTTAGCGGCTGCCAAGCAACGCTATGGCGTCAGCACATTAGCATATTACCCCATTACCACATTACCACATCAACACACCAGCACATTGACTTATTTTTATTACTTTTGCACACAATAAGTCCGACGGATTAGGGAAACGGGTGTGAATCCCGTGCAGTCCCGCTGCTGTATGCCCTTTGTTCCGGCACTCCAATGTGGCCACTGCTTTGTGTCGACACGACCAAAGTGGGAAGGCGGAGCTGCCGGGGGATAAGCCAGAATACCTGCCGCCGGCCCTGGCAAGCACACTTTCCGGTGACGTATGACCGAGCCCCCGAGGAGGGGCTGGCTACAACACATCACCCAACACACTACACACATCAAGCATTGATAGCCCTTATTGTATCCGCATGTATCACCCTGGCGGAGCCTGACACGCTGCGCACGGCCGAAGTCACCGCCCAACGGCGCGTGGCCGGACTGGCCACTGCCGTTACCGTGCAACGCATCGACTCGGCCGACATCATGCGACGTGGCATCACAAGCACCGCCGACGCGCTGCGGCGCATGGCGGGCGTCAACCTGCGCGACTACGGCGGGGCCGGCGGACTTAAAACGGTGAGCGTGCGCGGACTGGGAGCCGGACACACGGCCGTGAGCTACGACGGACTGGCCGTGACCGACACGCGACAGGGGCAAATTGACATGGGACAGTTCTGCATTGACAATCTGGCGGACATTGAACTGCAAACGCTCGACAACGCACAACTGCTCGTGCCTGTGCGCAACATGGCCTCTGCCGTGGTGAACATGCACACTCCCTGGAGCCTCAACCCCGACCACCGATGGCACGCCACAGCCACACTGCAACATGCCTCGTTCAACACCTGGGCACCCGCCCTCACGCTCAACAAGGCGTGGCGCAGCGGCACAGCCATGAATGTGAGCAGCAACTACTTCTTTGCCGACAACAACTATCCCTTTACGCTGAAAAACGGACTCACCACCTCACACCTCACTCGTAACAACAGCCGCATGCAGCGCGTCACCACCGAGGCCAATGTGAGGCAAACACTCAGCCACGGGGGCATGGTCACCGCCAAAGCTTACTTTTACCACAACTACCGCCACTTGCCCGGCATGGTGCACTACTATGTGAACAATGGCACGGAGCGCCTGCTCGAGCAAACGGCTTTTGGCCAGGCACACTGGCAGCAGCAGTGGCAACGGCTGAGTGTGTTTGCGGCAGCTAAATACAACTGGCAAACAAGCCAGTACACCGACATAGGGGGGCAATATCCTGGCGGCGCACTGCACCAAAACTATTGGCAGCGCGAGGCATACGCCACAGCCGGGGCGGCACTGCACCTCACAGCATGGCTGCAAGCAGCCTACACCACCGACTATTCACACGCCTCACAGAACAACAACCTGCCCACCGACCACGCCGTGAGCCGCGACACCTGGCTGCAAGCCCTCGCGCTGCAACTGCACACCGCGCGCTGGCAACTGATGGCACGCGGCATACTGCACTGCTACTGGAACCACATGCGCCACGGTACAGCGGCAGCCAACGCACAACGCCTCACCCCAAGCCTTACAGCCTCGTATCTGGCTGTGCGCGCACCGCTATGGCTCTACCTCAGGGCGGGCTACAAGGAGAGTTTCCGCATGCCCACCTTCACCGAGAACTATTACTACCACCTGGGCTCCGCCACCCTCAAGCCCGAACTCACACGCCAACTCTCGGCAGGGCTCACCATGCAGGCCGCTCCCAGCCGCAAGTGGTGGCCACTGGTGGCCCTTACGGCCGATGGTTACTACAACCGCGTGGCCGACCGCATCGTGTCGGTGCCCTACAACCTGTTTGTGTGGCGCACGGTCAACATGGGCGATGTGCGCACCGCCGGACTCGACGTCACGCTGCAGAGCACATGGCAACCTGTGCCACGCCACACCTTGCTGCTGGCTGCCAACTACACCCTTCAGCACAGCACCGACCACACGTCGGACAAACTCTCCACCTGGCACAAACAACTGGCCTACACCCCGGTGCACAGCGGGGCGGCCTCGCTCACCTGGCAGAGTCCGTGGGTGGCTGTGGTGGGCAGTGTGTCGTACGCCTCACTACGCTGGTGTAACAATGAGCATATAGCCAACACCAATTTGCCGGCCTACGCAGAGTGCGGATTTGCCCTCTACCGCACACTGCAACTGCGTCATTCACAACTCACTTTGCGTGCCGACTTGGTAAATGCCTTTGACAAACGCTATGAGGTAATCGGGCGCTACCCCATGCCCGGACGCTCCTACAGACTCAGCATCAAATACCAATTATAGGGTGACGGGCTGACGAGTTAACAAGTTGACAAGTAAGAATAACACAACTATTATATTAAATCAATTATGCTTAAACAACTCAAGTTTGCAGCCATTGCGCTGCTCGTAGCGGTAGGTTTCACCGCTTGTTCGGACGATGAACCCACTCCCGCTCCCGCACCCCTGCGCGGTGAGGCCGGCATGTACGTTATCAACCAAGGCAACTCTTATGGCAACGTGGCCGGTGCGCTCGACTTCATTGCACAGAACGGCACCAAAACCGACAGTGTGTTCTTCAAGGCTAACGGCCAGTTGATTGGCGACAATCCGCAAAAGCCCATCATCTACGGCTCAAAGATGTATGTGCCCGTGTTCGCTTCGAACCTCGTATGGGTGCTCGACGCCAACACGGCTACTGTAATAGCCAGTGTGCAAACCAACCAACCCGAAGCAGTATGCGCCAGCAATGGCCATGTGTACATCAGCAACAACGACGGCTTTGTTACCCGCATCGACACCACAACCTACACCAAGTCGACCCCGCTGGCTGTAGGCCCCAACCCTTATGGCATGGCTGCCGCCAATGGCAAGGTGTACGTGGCTTGTAGCGATGCCAACAATTATGGCGCAGGTTATGCCAACTCGGCCATCGCCGTAATTGACGAGGCTACCTTCAGCAAGGTGAAGTCCATCACCAACGAGGGCATTAAAGACCCTTGGGAGATGGCTGCCGACAACTCGGGCAATGTGTACGTTACCACGCCCTACACCGCCAACAAGGTGTGGAAGATTGATGCCAACGACAATGTGTCGGCACTGTGCGACGGTACTTATATTGCCACCAACACCCAAAACCGCACATCGCGCGCTACGGGCAAGCAAGACTTGCTCTATGTTATCCATGCCGTGACCGACTGGAGCACTTACACCACCACCATCAGCAGCAGTGTGTACAATGCGGCCACTGGCGCACAGTTGAGCAACAATTTCCTGCAAACTCCCGCCAACACCACCGAGTACACCTTTGCCCCCATCTGTATGGACGTGAACCCGGCCAACGGCGACATCTATGTTTGCTCTGACAACGGCTCTAATGGTTATGCCAAGCCCGGCTACATCAACGTATACACCAGCAATGGTGCATTCAGCAAGCGCATTGCCACAGGCATTCACCCCTATGGCGTGATATTTAAGTAAGCCACGCTCGCGCTGCGAGCAAATGTGCAGATACAAAGATGTGCAGATGATGTAATTGTATATCATCTGCACATCTTCGTATCTGCACATTTGTGTACATCAGCAAGCAGCGTCCGCCTGGCTCTCCAAATAATGTGCTATTCCGTCCTCATCATTCGAGAGCGTTACAAAGTCAGCTTCGGCGCGCACCTCGGGGGCAGCGTTAGCCATAGCCACCCCGATGCCGGCCAGTCGCAACATTGAAAGGTCGTTATAGCCATCGCCAAAAGCTATCATGTCGGCCGACTGCTGCCCAATGAGGCTCAGCAAGCGCATGAGCGACTGCGCCTTGTCAATGCCCTTGGGCACCAGTTCGAGAAAGAAAGGAGCCGAGCGGAACACCTCCATGTCATTTCCCACCACATCGGCCAGTTCAGCCTCGGCACGCACCATGTCGTCGGGGTGTCCCGTCATGAGCAGCTTGGTAGGTTGCGGCTCAATGGCCTCGAGCAAGTTATCCACGCCCCGTATAGTCATATTGTTAATACGGCTCTCCTCGTGCACATATTCATCGTCAGGCATTTCCGTCACAATGTCGTGTCCCACATATCCCAGCAAGGCATAGTGGTGTTGGCGCGCATACTGGTGCAGCACCGGAATGACCTGTGCCGGCAGGTGTTTGGCATAGATAAGCTCTTTGCTTTTCCAGTCCACAATTTGTCCGCCGTTGTACGACAGAATATAGCCGCCGCGTTTTTCCATTTCGAGGCATTCGGCCACCGGCGCAATGCCATAAGTGGGGCGTCCCGAAGCCAGCACCAGCACAGCCCCATTGGCCTCAGCATCGAGCAGTGCCTGGCGTGTGCGCGGTGTTACTTTCTTCTCGCTATTGGTAAGCGTACCATCAAGGTCTAAACTGATTATCATGAAAAAGGTGTTGAATTATTGAATATAGAAAAGCACAGCAACATCTACACTAAGGCGTCAGCACATTAGCATATTATCCTCGGCGTCAGCCCTTATGTTCTTGAAGCCACGCAGACGTCAGTCCGTGGCCTTCAGCCGCGCAGCGGCCTTATGTCCTTTTGTACTTATGTTCTTTTGTTTTCCGCGTTAGCGGCTGCCAAGCCCCGCTAAGGCTTCACTCATTACCACATTGCCACATTAACGAAACGCGCTCGTCGCCTCCCACATCACAATGCCAGCCGTCACGCTCACATTCATGCTGTGCTTTGTGCCATACTGCGGGATTTCGAGAGCCTGGTCGCAAGTGTCCACCACGTCCTGCCGTACTCCCTTCACCTCATTACCCATCACCAGGGCATAGCGTTTTGAAGGGTCGAACTTGAAGGCACCCAGTTTAAGACTGCCCTCCACCTGCTCCACCGCCAGCACCACGTAGCCTGCCGCCTTGAGTTCGCTTACAGCTTGCAGCGTATCGTTGTAGTAGCGCCATGTCACAGAGTCCTCGGCCCCGAGAGCCGTTTTGTGCATCTCGGCCGAAGGCGGTGTGGCCGTAATGCCACACATATACACAGCCTCAATGCGCATGGCATCGGCCGTGCGCAACACACTGCCCACATTGTGCACCGAGCGTATGTTGTCGAGCACCATCACAAGCGGCACCTTGGGTGCCTGCTTAAAAGTGTCAACGTCTATGCGGTTAAGATCCTCAACAGTAAGTTTTCGCATTGCTTGTATATTATATATTTACTTATGTATAGGATTTAGCAAGGGCGGGCTGAAAGCCCAATGGAGCACATAGCCCAGGGCAAGCGAAGCGACACCCTGGGTTATCGTGTTGGAGAAGTTGCGCCCTGTAAGGGCAAAAGCATTAAACCATGATGCAGGTATTGAACAATATGTGCGATGTCCCGCTTTAAGACCGCTAATTATTCTATCATATAAGAATAATAACATAAAGAATTAAAGCTTTTGCCCTTACAGGGCGCGGATACTCTGCTATGTAGGATACCCAGGGTGTCGCTTCGCTTGCCCTGGGCTATGTGCTCCATTGGGCTTTCAGCCCGCCCTTGTTAAATTCTAAACTTCACTATTTATTTGCCTGCAAAGTTACGAAAACCCCGTGGATAACCCCGTGCATAAACTGTGGAAAAGCTGTGGAGAGGGGTGGGGATAACCTATGCCCCCGCATGGCCGTATGGCCCAATATGGTTATCCACGAGTTCACAACGTTTTACGCAGTATTTCACCACCATAGTCCACAGTTTTCGGCCACTTTCCACAAACTTTTTTTGTACACCTAAAAGTTTTCAACAGGGTGTGGAATAGTCACACCCCATGCCGCCAACCCACCTTTATAAATAGGCATTTTGCCCCAAACACAGGCTGTGGATAAAAATGTGAGTAACCCCGTGCAAAACGGGGATAACTTACTGACCAAATTTTGGGCTAAAAAACTATGCACACTTTCCACAGCCATATATACCCAACATAGGTATCTTTAATTTTAATCTATAGAATAAAAAAGAAAATAGAATAGTGAGTATATGAGGGAATGAGCCGGTGTGTGGAAAAATAGTTCGCCCCCTTGTTGGCAGTGTGGTCGTACCAGGGTGTTTCGCCCCGTGCCCCACCGCGCAATTACGGCATGGGGGGAGCGGGTTTCCTGTTACGGGAGGGCGGTATTTCTGTCGGAGCAAACCGAATGCCGCTCCCCCGTAACAGAAATGCCGCTCGCCCGTAACAGGAAATCAGCACAGCCAGTGCCGTGACGCGGCAGGGGAGCAGAGTCCATTGGGCAACGGCTGTCAGGCGGTGGCACACGGCGTGAATGAACATCGCTCTACTTCCATATTTTACCACCTATGCCGTGTTTTCGACCACTTATGCACACCGACTAAATTATTTTTAAGAAAAAGCAGATTAAGACGTGCTAATAACAATAAATATTCATACCTTTGTGGCATAAGGCAAACACTTATTTACATCTAAAGGCATACGCTTGCCTGTATGATACAAGTTAGTTTGCAGAACTTATAGCGACAATAAACACATTACTTAAACCTATAACCCCTCTACAGATTATGGCAAACCCACTATTCAAGCACCTATTGGTAACGGGAATGCTCTGTGCCGGAACAACCCTGTTGTTCACTGGTTGCATTGACGATTCCTACGATCTCGATAAAGTAGACCTTACCATGAAACTCAACACCGACGGACTCGGTGTGAAACTTGGCAATACCGACCTCATTGCGCTGGCCGACATACTTGACGAAGACGAAACAGTGAAAACCGAGGCTAACGGACTTTACTACCTGGTGAAGGACGGCACCTCAAACTTCAACGTCAAGGTGGACAACATGACCACCAGTTTTAACGACACCAAGCTCGACATGAATACGCCTGTACTTCAATACAACGACGTAAAGGAGCAATTGGAAACTGTCGGTGTCTTCGTGGAAAAACACAAACCGTTGCCCATACCTGTCAACTTTGAAATGCACGGCAGTGCCGAGGGTGACCAGGAGGTTGACTTCAAAATTACGGATGTGAGCGACGTGAAGCAGGTTAAAACCATCGACCTGCAAAAGTCGAAAGTGGCCTTGACACTGACCGAGGCCAATCAACCCGTCTCACTCAACCTGGGTGTGACACACCTTAAAAATGTCCGCCTCTATCTGCCCAAATTCCTCGGTGTGACCGACGTGGCTCCGGGTTGGGAACTGAAAGAAGGCAATGTGCTTGTGTACACTCTTAACGGCGGCACATACAACTACAACCGCAACCATACTGAAATTTGCTCAGTCTACCTCAACAAGGTGGCGCTCGACCAAACCGAACATAAAGGCAAGGTGGAGAATGGCGGCATAGAACTGACCCCAAACGATCTCAAGGTGAGAATGACTGCCGAGCAAGTGTACTTTGAAAACCGTGCTGGCCGCGAGCTCAGCATGAACGAGGGCGACCAGGCTTCGGTACGCCTCGACATAACGGTGGCCAACAAAACGCTCAACATCAGCCAGGTGACGGGTATATTCAATCCTGCCATCGACCCTGACAACGAGCGTATCGACGTGAGCAACGACCTGCCCGACTTCCTGCAGGACAAGGAAGTGCGCATTGTGGCCACCAACCCCACCATACGTTTCCATGCCAACATGAGCACACTGCCCGTGGGCATTGACATGAGAGGTACGCTCACGGCAGTGAAGGAGAATGGCGCCTTTGAAAACGGTGCCCCCACCAAGGTAGTAAAGCTTGACAAGAGCGTGATGAACATGGGACGCGACAACTATGTGTACTACTATCAGGGCAATGCCCCCTACGACCCCGAAGGGGCCAAGGCCGGTGCTGCCACGGTGAAGAACACGGCTAACATTGGCGACCTCATTACCGAATTGCCCGATTATCTGGAGGTAGACCTTAAGAACAATCAAATCAACGTAAAGAATGAGTACTACACCGTGCAGCTTGGCCGCGACTATCATGTTGATGCCGACTACAGCGTGTTTGTGCCATTTGAGTTTGACCGCGGCTTGAAGGTGGTGTACAACGACTCTACCGAGAGCATGCACAGCGACCTCAAGGATCTCAGCGCCACCGGTACACTCGAGGTGATGGCCGATGCTTACAACACCATTCCGCTCGAGCTGCTCGTGGGCTTGAAGGCTGTAGATGTGGACGGCAATGAGGTGCCTGTTGAGTTCAACACCGCCGAGGCCCATGTGGCTCCGGGCGACGGCAGTACCTACACCATGAACGGCGAGGTGAAGCAGCGCAGTGGCTCAGAGGTGATGACACCTATTAAGATTACTGCCAAACTTGATGACAAGGACCTGCTCAGCCGCATCGACAAACTGTGCTTCAACATACATGCCGACGCTACTGGCAGCAACAAGTTGGTGTCTACCCAGTACCTCAAGCTTAACAATATCAAGATCAAGCTCCATGCGGGTGTGATTGCCGATTTCAACTAAATCCCTTTCATAGTCTAATACAATACTCTGACCAATATGAAACTACGTCATATACTCTCACTGGCCGCCATGCTGGCACTGCCTGCTGCGGCACAGACCGAAGTGAGCACAACTTACTTCATGAACTCTTCGACCTCACGCCACGACATCAACCCCGCCTTGCTCGACAAGCCGTATGTGTCGATGCCGTTACTGCCACTGGGCGACTTCAGCGTGGGGACAACGGGTAACATCGGACTGAAAAAGTTTGTTTATAAAATGGGGCCCGACTGGCAGGGCTACGGCGAGAACGGCAACACCCTTACCACCTTTATGCACCCCAATGTGGACGCGGGTGAGTTCCTTGGCGGACTGAAGGACAAGAACCGCCTTTCGGTTAACCTCAAATATCAGTTGTTCGGCTTTGGCTTCAAGGCTTTTGGCGGCATCAACTCGGTAGAGCTCAATGTGCGCTCCAACACCAATCTGTGTCTGCCCAAAACGCTGTTTGAGTTTATGAAGAACATCGGCAGCCAGGAGTACGACATTACCAACCTGGGTGTGCGCACCGAAAACTATGCCGAGTTGGGCTTGGGCCACTCGCACAAAATTGACGACAAATGGACTGTGGGCGGCAAGCTCAAGTTCCTCTTTGGTTTGGCTTATGCCGATGTGTCGGGCAAGGACGTGCGTTTCCAGCTGGCCGAAGACAAGTGGCAGGTGAGCGGCGACGTGCAGGCTGTGGCCTCGATTATGAAAACCGAGTTCAAGCAGTCGGACAAGACGGAGCCTGTTGAGAATGTGCAGCCCGGCGAACTGCCGCGCCACCGCATCAAGGAGCTTGGCGACTTTAAGGGCGGTTTGGCTGGCTTTGGTATGGCCGTTGACTTGGGTGCCACCTACAAGGTGATGGAAGACCTCACGGTGAGCGCAGCACTTACCGACCTGGGCTTTATAAACTGGAGCAATGCGCAGCACGCCTCATCGGCCGGCCATTGGGAATTTGAGGGCTTTGGCAATGGTAACTACGGTGAGGAAATACCCATCAACCAGGACGGCCGCGACCTTGGCGACCAGTTTAAGGACCTTGGCGACGACCTTGGCGATGCCTTTGCCGTGTACGACGACGGTGTGAAGTCGGCCACCCGTGCCTTGGCTGCTACCCTCAGCCTCGGTGCCGAGTATACGCTGCCGGCTTATCGCAACCTGCGTTTCGGTTTCCTCTATCAGAGCCGCATGGCGGGTCGCCACAGCTACCACCAGGGTCGTTTCTCGGCCAACGTGGCGCCTGTTAAGTGGTTCGATGCCTCGTTGAGCATGGGCTTTACCAGCACAGGTGTGCAGGGTGGTCTTGTGGCCAGTCTCCACGCCAAGCACTTCAACTTTACCATCGGTACCGACCGCTTCTTTGGCAAATTGAGCAAGCAGGGCATTCCCCTCAACCGTGCCAACAGCAACATCGCCATTGGCATGTCGTTCCCGTTGTAGGATAATGTGCTAATGAGTTAATATGGCAATGTGCCAATATGTTAATGAGCTGACGCCGTAGCGTTGCTTGTTAGCATATTGGCACATTGTTATATATTGCTGTAGGGTGAAACGTAAACTTGCGAACAGACTCAAGCGCCAAACGCTACCTCTAATGGGGGCGACGCGTCTCGCGTCGGGCATTTTCAATACTCGTCCCGCGCGTCGGGATTTAAGGCAAAGGTTCACAGACAGGTGTGTAATTCGTGCTGTTTGTGAGCCTTTATTCTGTGTGTGAGCATGGCATTTTTCCCGACGCGAGACGCGTCGCCCCCATTAGAGGTAGCGTTTGGCGCTTGAGTCTGTTCGCAAGTTTACGTTTCACCAGGCAGCGATAATTGCCATATCAGCCCATTGGTTCATAGCCATTTGCAAGCATATTAGTGGGGAAAGCAAGCGTAATTGCGCAGAAAGCAGTATATTTGCGGTTAATAACCACCTTTTATCCAATACCATAACTAATAATAGTAACAACAAATGAAAGTAATAAACCTGGGCGAACGGAGTTCGGTTATAAACTCATACATGGCGCAGCTGCGCGATGTGGAAGTGCAGAAGAACCGCACCCTCTTTCGCCGTAACATGCAGCGTATAGCCCGCGCCACAGCCTATGAGGTGAGCCGCACGCTGCAATACTCTGAAAAGACCATCACCACACCACTGGGCGTGAAACAAGTGCCCACCTACGACGACCGCATTGTGGTAGGCACGGTACTGCGTGCCGGTGTGGCATTTCACGAGGGATTTCTCGACACGTTTGACCAAGCCGACTCGGCCTTTGTGGCCGCTCACCGTGACGAGGGCAAGCGCGAGGACATTAAAATACACGTTGACTACATTGCCGCTCCGCAGTTGGACGGCTGTACCTTTTTGATGGTGGACCCCATGCTTGCCACTGGTGGTTCGCTCGAACTCTCTTACAAGGCATTCCTTACACACGGCACACCGGCCAAACTGCACATTTGCTGTGCCATTGCCGCACAAGAGGGCATTGACCACTTGTGCCGCGTGTTTCCCGACGATGTCACACTCTGGGTGTCGGCCGTCGACCCTATCCTTAACGACCAGGCTTACATCGTGCCAGGTCTTGGCGATGCCGGTGACTTGTCTTTCGGTCCGAAATTGGATTAGAGGGTTAGGGTAGGTTAGAGGGTTATGAGGTTATAAGGTTATAAAGTAACCTTTGTGTGTTAGGTAGGTTATGGTAATCTTTTAACCCTCTAACCTCATAACCCCTTAACCTCCCTCTAAAC
>ERZ1023666.569-NODE-569-length-14938-cov-67.873480_pt1 | contig 14938 bp, 11 predicted proteins | sample MGYA00380341_ERZ1023666 | MGnify/ENA primary metagenome ERZ1023666 (study PRJEB33179, sample SAMN07448983) | human gut metagenome | biome: Human-gut; feature: Human associated habitat; material: Faeces | host: Homo sapiens | place: India: Bhopal | collected...
ATGGAGGAATAGAATATGCAGAATGAAAGTCAAAATATAGAATATAAGGAATCATAGGGACGTGGTTTCAAGAAGATTGCCGAGGAGTTTGAACGTGCCAGCTTGCCATTGCCAACGATAGAAGAAAATGGAGGTGGCGTGATGGCGATTGTTCAGCGTAAGACGATAGACGAAGTTATCGCAGAGCGTGGCGAGGATGGCGGTGTAAATGTCGGAGACGTGTCGGAGATTAAACTGTCTGATAGGCAGCAAATTATCGTTTCTATAATAAGGTCTAATCCAACTGTTTCTGCGAAACAAATGTCGGAGACTTTGTCGATGACTTCGAGAACGATAGAAAGAGATTTGGCGGTAATGCAAAAAGCGGGTGTCATAAGGCACGAAGGTAAAGATAATGCCGGTGTTTGGGTGATACTCGAACAAGGAAATACTAATTCTTAATAGTGTTAGATATGAAGGAAAAAAATAATGAACAAATTGTCTTCGATATGTTCGAAGAGGTTGCAACCGAAAGCATCGCTGAGGCTCGGAATGCATACACCTATGAAGAAATTGATGGGTGCTATCAGGAGGCGAGGGAGATTGCAAGAGTTGTAAAAGATAAACTTGAATATTTTAAGAATATTGTAGAATGAATTTGTTAGAGAATAGTTTTTGATAAGTTTTCATCAAGTTGCTAAATAAACGTAAAAATCACAGTGTTTATACGGAATTGTTATGTATTATTATTAACTTTGCTCTCATATTCACATCTGAATATGGCAAATAATAGCTTATAGATAGATAAAATGACAACAGACAATATAAATAACGAGCTTTCAATAGGGAATAGCAATTATGCCGAGATACTGCGACACGCTGTCGCAGTAATTGAACATGCACGGACAGAAATAGCCCGACATGTCAATGGCTATGTCTCTACCGCCTATTGGGAGATTGGTCAAATGCTTCATGAACGCAAGATTGAAAGCGGTGTAGTCAGACGGTTGTCTGCGAATTTAAAAAAGTACTATCCGAAATTGGGTGTTTCACCACGAAATCTGTGGGATATGAAAAAAAACTACGAACGCTTTTGTCACTCAGATATAAAAGTGCGACAAGCTGTCGCACTTTTGCCTTGGGGACATATATTGGATTACCTGCAAAAGAGTGTGGCTACGCATAAATTCTAGTAAGCCCTTGTTTCTGTATTTTGCAAGGTTAATCTCTCCTTGTTGTCTTTTAGTAAATGAAACAAGGAGATCACCTCAGATAGGTCACTTTTAAGTTGACTTATCTGATGTGATAATTTGTTTACTTTACCTCCATGGTCGTATATTTACTTTCATCGTCAATACTTTCTAATCTGTAGAGCAGACTTCTTAGTATTTTTTCTAATTATAATCTACTAGTGTATTCAATTTTATATGCGTCCAAAGAAATCCGTATATTCTTCATCGAGAATCTTCCATGAACCATTGATTCTGCTTCCTTCTTTCACTATCAGATTTTGCTCCGTTAATCGTTTGAGGTATTTTTGTACCTGGCGTGTTGATACGTTTAGCTTATCTGCCATTTGCGCAGTTGTCACCTTTGGATTAGAAGTGATAAGTTTGTAGATGGCTCTTTTAGCCTTTACGAACTCTTTTCTTTGCTTGACTTCTTTAGCCGATTCTTTCTTTTCGTTGGCGAACTCTTTTGTGTCGTTGGCGAACTGTTTTTCCGAGTTGGCGAACTCTTTTTCTGAGTTGGCGAACTCTTTTGAGCCGTTCGCGAACTGTTTTTCTGAGTTAGCGAAGTCTTTTGAGCCGTTGGCGAACTGCTTCTCGTCATAATTGAGATTCCATAGAGTCACATGAAATTCTCCAGAATTAGATTTGAATTCTGGTGCTTTATACCCTGGGAACTTTTCAAAATGCTTATATTCCTTGATAATCTTTTTCATGCCACTTCCTCTGCGCTCCATCAATTCAAGTCGATTGAAGAAATCTGCAAGGAGAGGGTTACGACGTTTGGAAGGTACATTCATTGGGTCAAGATGTTGGATAAGACTTCCGTCCATCATACCTCCTGGCGAATATACTTCCATTCGATTATCATACATGTCAATGTGGATTTCACTCCCAAGTTCTAAGTAATTGCGATGTATGATTGCATTACTTATCACTTCTGTTACGGCACGCTCTGGATAGTCTGGAAGTTCTTCTCTGTAAGTAGCTTCTTTCCACCATTTCTTATGTGAGTTATTTCTGACAAATGCTACAGCGTCTTGCAACTGATTGATGACACTACCTTCCAATTCGGCATCATCCAAAGCTTCGCCCAAACCACTCGTCATGTCAAGTCCATTCCAACGTGTACAGAAGATACGAGAATGGCGTATAGGGGAATCATCTGCCAATAATGCACCGGCATTGGTTAGTTTTCCGTCATTGTCAACTATTCCCCATGAAACAAAATCTCTATCATCAAACGACTGGTTCAATCGCTTAAAATGAACAGATTTGAGCTTGGAGAAAGACATATCCTCAAATTTGTATGGTGATGGGATAGCATCGAACGAACGACCAGAACCTCTCATAACAAGGCTCTTCAATTGAAGTCTGTCGGCTACCACAGACTCATTGCCAACCCTTACAAATGCCAATCGTTGCTTGTCACCTATATAATAATATGGTGTCTCTTGTCCTTTATAGACATGAAGCAGCACAAGTTTCTTGCCGTCCACCTCCTTAAATTCGAGGTTGACGGCAGGTATAGGGTCAAGTTTGGTCTTTATCTCCTCACTTATTCTCTCTGCGTCACTTTCTGCATCAGCAAGTCCTACCACTTGGTCGTCGTCACTGATACCAAACACCAATGTTCCGCCCTCGCCATTGGCAAAGGCAGAAACACTTTTTAGCCAACTCTTAGGTCGCTTGACTTCAAGTTGTTGTTTCTTATCGTAGGCGGTTGCTTCGCCTATTAATTTATTTATGTTCATTTCAATTCAAGTATTGCTAATATTACGAAAATCCTCATGCGTTACTTTAAATCTTAATTTATGTCTTTGGTTCTTTCATGAGTACACCACAAAAACTCAACCAATGTTATTGAACTACCCACAGCTAATTTTGCATGACGTTCTTCTAATCCTTTATACGAAGCAGCACGTCCATGTCCACTTCCATATGAATTTCTCAAAGTAGCCATCCCCTCAGCTATTGCACTTAGATTTCCTAATATTTGTTTCATAGCCTTTGCAGCAGGTATTGTATCATCAATATCATTGGGTGTTACTTTTAATAACTTCATGACCTTTTTTGTTAATTGCCCTAAAGTCTCATCTTTCGAAAGAGACATATTACGTTCTTCTAATATTGTTTTACAACAACTTTCAATTAGCTCTTTAGCCTTTCCTATAGCTTCTGTAGGATTTTCTTTGGTCATTTTCATCATGATAGATATTTGGGCTGACATATATTCACTAGAGAATTGGCATTCAAGTTCCTTTGCAAATTCATTTATTGCTACAATTCCTGAGCGAATTCTTTTTATGATATCTGTAAGCTCTTGATATGCAATTCCTTTCTTCTCTTCGTTATAAGCAGAATTAGAAACATAATAATCAAATAAGGCAACAAATAACTTAACAATATCACTTTCCTTACCTTCTTCTGTAAAAGCGACAAGCGACTTCCCCTTAGATAGACCATAATACTCTGTTAGTCGAAAACCTACCACTTCTTTTGTAAAGTCATCAAAAGCAGAAGAACTAAAATCCAATACATATCCTCCACGATTAAACAGTCCAATCAAAGAAGATAGTTCTGACTTTGTGATAATACGAAATCTGTCTTCTTTTCGCCTCCAGCCATAGCCTAATCTATTGGATATAATATTGTCTATGTAAAACTCGTAGCCATCAGCACCGATCAGATTGTTTATTTTTTCGTAGAAGATTTTCCAATTACTTTGTTCATTGCGAACCTCTGGATTAAACACCTCGCACAAAAAATCTAATAATTGCTTGTCTGTTCCATTGCGTAGAGGAAAACGAGAATCGGTAAATAACCAATCCTCAGGGTAGTCATTAGGATTCAATACTGTGTGACGATAAATATCCTCAGCAGCATTTTTCAAACGACTATCTAATGATGGCAAGTCCTCCAAATTATGCAAACGACCAAGGAACTCGGTACAAGATAGAGTTCCATAATAGTTAAAGAACACATGCTTGCTCTCTCCCCAACTAGTAGTATCATCATACCCATTAGCGAGTAATGAAAATATTTCCTTTCGTGTTATCTGAGTTATTTTATCCATTATTTACGCTATTTACAATTGATTAATCACCGCACATTCGTCCAACCTATCAAAAGCTGAATCAATAAAATGTGTAGCTTTATTTTGTTCTATCCTCTGCAACTTTCCAATAGACAATATCGTCCTGTTTCAAATCATATCTGTGTGTCTTGGTCTTCATGTAGGCATATATAACCTTGAACCAATCCGACATAGACATTGCAGAATATTCTTCCCCAAATCTCTCAATGCATTCTTTTTCCAAAAGAAGCACTGAAACACCATTGTGTACCGACATTACAGTGTCTGCGAATTCCACAATACGGGCATCTTCATTTATATCCGACAACTTACGTCCATATTCAGGAATATCCATATCGCCATTACTCAATATAAAATCGCGCAAAAATTGTTCCGCCTTTTGATTTATCCTAAAAGGAGGTAATTCCACGCCCTCTGTTAGTTTGAAGAAAAGCTTTGCCTTATCCTTGTCTATAGTTGCTTTCAATTTTGAGAATCGATTATACGAATTCAAGTTGTCTGGTGTTACAGCAGTTGACATTATCTCCTTTAGCATCTGTTCTTTGATGCCAAAGATTTCTGCCACTTGATGCAGCTTGGCATTTTTTGCTTGATTCATGTACTCAACAATATAGTCGTGGAAACTTTTTCCTTTGTCAAGTACAGCATCTCCACTTTCTACATCATGCAAGAAAATATTAGCAAACTTTTGTTCTTCTTGTGACAACAAGGCAAAAGATTTATGCAGTTCCTGCATCACTTTCTGTCGTTCCTCTTCTGAAGCATTGCCTTTGTTTATCAACTTCAAGTAGATTTCAAAGCGTTCATTAATAAAGTCGGCATCTATCTGTCCCGTTTCTATTTCTGTAAGGTAAGTTTCAATGTCGTATGGCGGTTCTTCAATTCCACCACCTCCATTGCTAGGCTTCAATAGTTCTTGATAACGCTTCAATAACACCTTATATGTTTCTTCGTCTATCAACATATCTATATCCACAAAACCGCCTTGTGGCTGTTTGAGATGATAATGAGACTTTTCCCATAAGAAGCCCTGTATACGAGCTGCCTCCAAATGCTTATTAAATAGATTGAACAGCTTCACAAAACGTCCTCTCTCAGATTCCATTTGTGGTAACTTTTCAAAGTTCTTGATGCCAGCGTGTACAAACAGATACTCTATCTCTGTATAAATACTATTCATCTGTTGCAGATTATGGGTCAATGGATCTGCAAAAAGTTTCAGAGGCTTATTGTCAGAATACATTGCCACAGCTTTGTCAATATTACGCTTCATGGTGTTGGGGTAGCGATAATAACGTATCACTCCGAAAGGTTTGTCTGGTCCGAACAAACGGTTAGTACGGCTGAAAGCCTGAATGATGTTCTCATATTCCATCACCTTATCTACATAGAGCGTATTTATCCATTTGGAGTCAAAGCCTGTCAACATCTGATTCACTACTATAAGAAGGTTTATTTGCTTGTCTTTTGTAAAGTCCTTTCCATTATAAGGCTTCTTATGGGCAAGGCGCAATGCAACATCCTGCTTGAATGCAGCATGGGTCGACATAGTGTAAGTTTTGCCAAATTGCTCCTTATAACCTTCAAGCACCTCTATGAGTCCTTCTTCCTTAAACGTTTGTCCTCCTGTATTATCTATATTCGGATCGAATAGAGCTGTAACTTTTAATGTTGGCATCTCTTTGCGCAGAAGTCGATAATAAGCAATTGCTTCTGGAATACTTTCCGTAGCAAGCAAGGCGTGGAATTTACTATTTAAACTGAGTGTCACCCAATTTTCCTTGATGTCTTCCACAACTTTCAGATGATGCTTGTCACAATTGTACTGCGAAGATGGTATGAAATCTTCTATACCTTTAAGGTATGAACCATTAGGTTGTATTTTCCCAGCCATGGCTACCTTGCTTGGATTCATGTAGTACTGATACACCTTTTTCTTGTCTTCATCAGCTAATGCTTCTTCCTCTGTCTGTGCTTTTGCTTTTTCCAAAGCCACACAACGGCGCAATGCTTTGTCCTTATATGTAGAGCACATATAAGGGTAAAATCCTAACACATTCTTGTCTATGATACCATTGGCAATGGAATAAGTATGCAGTTTCTCACCAAAGATGGTTTGCGTAGTGTTTAGCTTCTTCTGGTTCTCATTGTTGATTGGTGTTCCTGTGAAGCCAAAGAATACCGCATGAGAGAATGTTCGCTTGATGCCTATGAGCATATCGCCAAAGGTGGAACGGTGGCATTCGTCTATGATGAACACCACTCGCTTGGCAGCAATATGCTCTATGTCTGCTTTTTTCTTTGGATACTCTTCTGCGTTGACCTTGCTCATCTTTTGTATGGAAGTTACAATGAGACGGTTCTTCTTGGTGTCGTCATCACGCATTTTTGCTATCAGTATGTCCGTATTCTCCGTCGCCTGTACATCATCCACAGAATCGGCAAACGAGCGATACTCTTCCAATGATTGTGTGCCCAATTCTATTCTGTCAACGAGGAATACCACCTTATCGGCATCTCCTGACTGGGCTATCAACTGGGCAGACTTGAAACTGGTCATGGTCTTTCCGCTTCCTGTTGTATGCCAAACATACCCTCCTTTCTGCTCAGTACTCTTCCAATCCCATTTTGCAACTATTGAGCTTATTTTGCTTGCTGCATAATACTGATAGCTTCGCAAAACTTTCAGCACTCCATCTGCTTGGTCGGCAACAGTATAGAAGCCGATAAGCATATGTGCCATTGGTATGGAAAGAAAAGTAGAGGCTATCTGTCGCCAATCGTTTATGGGGTTGTTAAGGGAGTCTGCCCAATGAAAACAAAAGGCTTTGTTGAACTTGCCGTCTATTCCAGGATTGGCAAAATACATTGTTTCCTCAGGATTCATTGCCACAAATAGTTGAACCAAAGAGAAGATGCTGTCAGTAAACACTCCTTCTGGAATATACTTTTCCGTTATCTGGTTGACTGCGTGCATGGCAGGCATCTTGCTGCTTTTCAACTCTACATGTATGACAGGCATACCGTTTATCAACAACACTAAATCCCCTCTGCGCTTAGGCAAGATTTGGGAATGACGCTCAAACTTGGGTTGGCGAGCTATCTGATAAAAACTCCTTCCGCTTGCTATCTCCAAACGGTTGTATATGGTGAGCGACACTTCCTTGCCGAAGTGCAAGGTATCTGCAGGATTGTCACGAGTGATAGAGACCGACTTGCCATTGATGAAACCATTAATCGCAAGTGGTGTGCGCAAATCCTTGATTTCACCAAGAATCTGCTGCATTTCACCATCAGTAAGGGGTTGTCCATTCAGACGGTCTATCCCTTTATTGTTATTAAACAGAATTTCTGCCCAATTTTTGATGAGCTGAGCCTCCGTTGGATAGTTCAGCATCTTGCCTGTCCATCCATTATCTTTTAATAGTTTGATGAGGGCTTCCTCAAAATCTAGTTCATAGTCGAATCCCATATCTATTATGTTTTATTTGTTATACAAACATTTTTTGAAGTAATGAATGCTTCATGGAGCGGAACTTGGAGAGTTTTATCGACTCTGTTCGCATAAGTTTTTCCATGTTAATAAACACCTGTCCAATGTTCAACTGCTCTTCCTCTTTTTGGGGATAAAGAATTGGCATTAATGAAAATGTGCTATCACTAATTGAAAATCTATCAGACCTAGCACCCGAGTTTCCATTCTTGAACATAAAATCATGCCACATACTGCTTTTAAAGTAATAGTCAAGAAAATGGAGAATACCATCACTTTGTTTCTCTACTCTAAACACATAGTAAAGAGGAGACATCACTCCATAACAACCTAATTTATTTCTATTTATCGGTCCAACAGGAGCTGTCGTTGATATTCTTGGATTATAGACATAGTCATTTGGTCTAACTATGTAATATCCTTGAATGTTATCTACATTAGCAACATCGTGGTCGAAGAAGTCTCGTTGGTTTATCACTCCAAATTCAGCCGAATTCGTAAAGACATCCCGACACACAGACGTAGCATTCTTTTCTATAACTTTCTTAGAGATGTCGCATAACTTAATTGTCATCCATTCATCCTCAAATCCTTTAAATCTAATCAGCGGTGTGTACCCCCCCCGATTAACATTTATAAACATCTGGTTAAGAAGCGACTGCTTGATGCTACGCAACTTCTCTAACTTCTGTTCCAATTTGCGTATGAGAGTGTCAAGAGTATTGAACATTTTGACAATTTTCTCTTGCTCATCTTTTTGGGGAAATATAACATTTCCTTTAATCGCGTCTTCGTCACTTATCAACAATGTATTTTTTGCACCTTTATTTACCAAAGGGCGTAAATAGTCATTTAATCGTTGGTCAAGTTCAAAATATGTTTGCACAAAATTCGCATCAACATTACCATTAGGAGTAAATACGCCATATAAAGCAGAAACGATTCCGTTTTGTGTCTTATTTGTTTTAATTATTCCATAAGGTTGCAGTTTTAATGGAGACTTTGTATATACAACATCCCATGTATGCACAACTCCATAACCAGTTAATGATGCACCCGCAAAAGATTTGCCTTGGTATTCAATTTGGTTTACGACACCATATTCTCTTGAAACAGAATAAATATCGTACTTGTCGTATGTGTTTGAAACATTTTTCTCATTGGATACAGTCATGTATTCACTGAGAGGTGTCTTTTTCCAAGCCAACTTAAATCCCTTAAATCTTACTTCTGGAACTTTCTTATTTTTATCCATAACAATTTCTCATTAAGCGTTTACCAAAACTTTTTTAAACTCCAGCAATGCCGCCATATCATACTCATTTCCTGTCAACTCGTCAAGCATATCAGCAAGTTGCACAGAGGCATCATGAATATCATGTTCCAAATCAACAAGCGTTGTGGCATATTTTTTTTGCAAAGCCACAAGTTTATTGGTGAAATCGTCTATGATAGTCTGAGGCAAAGTAGATAAATGGGCACAAAGACTTTCAATCCACTTCATGGATAGCAACGACATGATGTCTTCATCTGCCAGGTCTTGCTCTATCGTCACTTTCGTATGCTCATGTAACTCCACTGAAGCCACCTTTATCTCAGACTTCAACACCTTTGACTCATTCAGCAGGCTGTTGAGCTTAATCAAATGAGCCTCATAAGAGCCCTCGGGGAAATCGAAGTTTGTACGATAGTTGCTGATAAGGGTATTTGCTGCAGGCTTACCGTATGTTCCGTCTTTGCAGGTCGTTACACTATCCCAATCAATCTCGTCGTGTGCTTCGATGAAAGCCATCTTGTCTTTTTTCTTTGATAGCAAGAGGTATTCGTTGAGAGCCAAAATTTCAGGTGTCTCCACTTCTTCCAAAGCCTCGGCAAGTTTGCTTTCAAGACTCTTCTTGTCAAGTGCGCCATCATCATTAGTGATGCCATCACGTTCATCGTCTGCCAGTTTACCCAAAGTTTCTTCCAAGTTCGAGCCAACTATATCCAAGCGTTCCTCCTTGCTGTGAAGTGCTTGCCATTCTGATTTCAAATAAGTGGTCTGTACAAGTTCGAAAGGCAAGATACGACCAATCCAGCCATCCTGTACCTCATACTCCTTGTCATCCTTCTTCTTTGTTACCATGTTGGCATCGACCACACGAGTAGCTTCAAAGCCTTCCGACTGTATGATTTCCAAATCTTGCGATATTGTTTGCCATTTGTCAGCAAACAGTTGGTAAGCCTCGAAACGGTCAACAAGCGGCATTTGCTCCAGTTGCTTGAATATGTAAGAGGTTATCGCATCTTCCTCTGCTGTAATATTCAAAGAAAGCATATTGTCAAGCAAATGATGACGCAACATTCCACTAAAGCCACCGAACTTTTCTGCATATAGATTTTTGAAACCTATCACGGATGGATGATTCTCTACAGTCTTGCGAATGTCTTCCACCTTGAACTCTGTTTGTGGCGTGTCTGTTGCTTTAAACAGCGAATCCTCTAAGCCAGCAAAAGCCTGCCAATAATCATTCATAGCAGTAAGCTCCGATTTTGGAACACCTCCAAACATTGTCGCATATAAGTCCCAAGTCTCAACATCATCCGAAGAATTGACATATCGAGGGATGTTGAGATTATACCCATTAGCACGAATTTCTTCCTTAGACACCAACCGAGAGAATTTTGGTTCTTCTTTCTTGGCGACATAAGTATCTACGATTCGTTTGATGTCAGAAGCCCGCAGCTTGTTTTTCTTGCCTTCTTTCTTGAATCCTTTGGATGCATCAATAATAAGCACATCACTTGTAGAACGTGACTTACGCAACACCATAACAATGGTAGGAATACCAGTGCCATAGAAAATGTCTGACGGCAAACCGATGATTGCCTCAATGTTGTCATTCTCTATCAGTTGTTGGCGTATGCTTCCTTCCGAGCCGTCGCCAGCGTCTCCACGAAAAAGAACACCGTGAGGCAACACTATAGTCATAATGCCATCTGTTTTTAGATGATACAAGTCGTGAAGCAGAAAAGCATAGTCAGCCTTTCCTTTCGGTGCAATGCCGTAATCATCAAAACGAGGATCGACTTCGCCCATTTCTCCATTCTTTGGTTTGCGTGGTGGAGTCCAACTTTGTGAATACGGTGGGTTGCTTACCACAGCATCTACATGCAGGGGATGATAAGTGTTCTCCTTGTCATTCTCATCAAAATAAGGCCAGTCGTCCTTCAACGTGTCGCCATTTCTAGCAATAATATTGTCAGGAACGATACCACGCATAATAAGATTCATACGAGTAAGGTTATACGTATTCTGTTTCAACTCCTGTGCGTAATACTTGATGCAGTTGTCCTGCTGGATATGGCGTGCCACCGACTTGCCAATATTAATAAGAAGTGAGCCCGAGCCGCTCGTTGGGTCGTAGATTTCTATCTGCGAGCGGTCCTTAAGATGGTAAGCCACAATCTCTGACATTAGCAAGGAAACTTCATGAGGTGTATAAAACTCACCTGCTTTCTTTCCTGCATTGGCAGCAAACTGACTGATAAGGTACTCATAGATGAATCCAAGCACATCGTAGTCTTGTCTTCCATTCATAGGTATATCCTTTATCAACGAAAGAAGATCACTCACAGCATGAGTTTGCTCTGCATCAGAAGTGCCCAACTTCTTCAAGCCAGTCTGCAATGTGTCGAATATTCCAGAAAACACCTTCTTGTGAGTAGGAGATATCAATCTTGTAAAAGCAGACAAGGCATCACGTACATTGGCAATTTGGAAATCAAAGTCTTTGCTTGTCCAAGTGGAATAAAGGTTGTCATAAGCAATGAAATAGCCCAGATTGTTTTGTACCCAATTGACTGTTTGTGCATCCTCTTCTATGAGTTGAGTCAAATCGGTGAGGTCATTTTCCTTTGCAAATCTAACCTCCTGCTCTGAAAGGAATTTATAAAAAATGAAACCAAGAATATAGTCCTTGTATTCATTAGCCTCAATTTTAGAGCGCATCTTGTTTGCAGATGCCCATATTTTATTTGCGAGTTGTTGCTTGTTCATAATCGTATATTTTATCCTTTTAGATGAAAGTCACTACCAAACAATAGATTCAATTTTGAAAGGTACTTAATTTGACTGTCATACAAAGCTTCTTTTTTACTATTTATATTGTTATCAAATTCTTTTCGTATTTGCTCTACACTATTTTGACTTTTTATAGCCTCGTTCAACAGTTGAGTTGCACCATTATGCTTTTCTGCCAAATCAAGAAAATCTTTCCAATTAGTCATATGGCTTGAAGCGTTACTTGCTATATAGCACATGTAGTTGGCATAATTTTGAGCATCTTCTATCAATTTGGATATTCTTGATTTCAAATCCTTGTCCTCAACTGTTACAAAGATAATTCTACACTCATGTAAAAATGATAATAGTGTACCATTTATCTGTTCAATCAAAGAAAGAAGACGTTGCGAGGAATGCTTGTCATACAAGATATACAACAAAGTTCTTTGTTGCTCATTCAATTTCTCTGTAAGATACAAGATTTTCAACAAGCGTTCTGTTCGTTGCTTAATGAACTCATGTCTGCGTTGATTTTCAAATGAAATCTCATTTTTGACATTTTCAATCTGTGCAGTTATTTCTTCTATATCCTCTTTTGTTGCGATGTTTTCTCCTTTTTTCGTTTCATATTGAATATCACGCATATCTTCCTTTTGAGCAGCATTTTTTCCTTTCTGTACGAAATACTGTTCAAGATATTTGAATATAAAAGGATAGCAAATTGCTATTATCAATAATACTATATCCATATTCATCTATTGTTGTTTATTTATCGGCCAAAATAGATCCTGGATTTCGACATCCAATAATTTGGCTATATCAACAAGTGTCTCCACATTTGGTTGCAATGTGTTAGTACACCATTTAGAAACAGTGGCAGGATCTTTGGACAATTCCTCTGCCAACCATTTGTTTGTTTTCTTCTTTTCAGCCAATACGACTTTCAACCGATTTATATCTTTGTTCATATTACAAATGTTTTATATGCAAACTTACATTTTTATATAGAATAAACGACCGAGTTTCAGAAATATTGCATAAAGTTATGAATATATTTTCCACAAAATGAAATATACGTCAAATTTGTGATAAGAGAGACCGGTAACTACTCAGCATCCCTATGGGCATGAGTAATCGTCTTACAGTTGTACTACAGCAAAAATTGGGACACCTGCCTAAACCTGTATTTAGGCATAGATATTAGTAAGTAGGGTGTCCTGTTCTATGTTCCAATATTAACTCACTTGTTTGAGAGCTTTGGTTCGTTTATAGTAAAATGATTAATCTGGTTGCAAATTGCGACAGGTTTAATGGCTTGAAGCTCTTTACGGCTCGTTCATATACATACACAGAACTTATATACAACTCAATCGCCCATCAACTGATTTCCGCTTGCACAACAAGTGTTGTGCGGCCGAAGATATAGGCTTCTCCGGCTTATAACATTAATTCTTCCGGCAACAAGTAAAGGTTACTCCGAAGACTTTTTACATAAAACCGATGCAACAATGATAGTACTTACAAGGCGCAAAGACGTTACTGAGAGGTCGCCATGATGGTACTGATGAGGCGTAAAGGGGCTTGTATCGTTTATTGCCTCACTATGGCACAACATTGCCCCTTACCAGGGCAATAACCTGCCATTGCCAGGCACAAAACGATACGTCGGGAGCTGGTAAAACAACCACTCGCTTTTTTACTCTTCACTCTTCACCAAATCGGCTGAAACCCCGATAAACACTGGGGGTGCGAGAGGTGAAGAGTTACGCACCACTCTTCACCCCCTCTTCACCCCTCTTCACCCCTTCACCTTCGGATTACGCACGAAATAGAAACGGAAACTCGCCCTGTTCGGTCGGGGGGCTGAAACCACTTTTTTTATGTCCCACAGATTTATACAGATTTTCCGTAAGCGGCTCTGGGTGAAGAGTGATGTAAACTCTTTACCCGTGTAAGTTTTTAATTTATAGGAATTTATGACCTTTCGGTGAGGGGGTGAAGAGTGTTTTTGAAAGTGGCTTACTATTTTTATTTCTTAATCACCTTCAGAACCTGGTCGGCAAGGCTTCTCATTCCCTTGATAGTTGGGTGACCGTTCTTCTTGTCTATGTCATGAAGGGCGATGACCGGAACCTGATAGGTCTTGCAGATTTTTTTTACTGACTCGTTGATTTCATCCTTCAGCTCAGAATTTAGAATAAAGTAGATATCTACATTCGGATGGCGCTGACGGAGATCGGAAAGCAACTTCGCCAGGGCAGGACGGAAACAGTAGAGGTCGGCACGCTTCCAGTTGCTGTACTGGTAATTGCCGATAGGGGCATTTGCCCAACTGTCGTTCGTTCCGCCGCAAATCAAGATGATATCCGGATTGCCCAGCAGGGTAGTGCGGTTGATGAATGAACGGTCGCTGTAATCCTCATCGCGGTAGCCGGTGTTGCAGATGGTGGAACCGGAATAGGAATTGATATTGCCCATCTTGTAACCACCTTCCTTGATAACCTGCCACCACCAGGTTTGTTCCACCTTGTTGACATCGGTTACTTTTTGAACCGCAGTGGTGTACCAGGTGGCATATCCCTTTGGAATGAAACCCTCGAATGTTGAATACGAGTCGCCGAGAACGGCAACGGTCTGCTTCACCTGTGCCAGAAGAGGCATCAGAGCGAACATAAAGAGGCAGACGATAACTGATAATCTTTTCATGACGTTTATTTGTTTATAGTTTGATTTTTTATATGATCCTCTTTTTGGGATAGAGTCTGAAACCCGATTGCAAAGATACAATATTATTTATGGATATACAAATGTTTTGGGCAATAATTTTATATGAAATTTTCCTATGGATTCCTATATATAATAATGTGTAATCCCCGTTTCTCCTTAAATCTTTTAGTTCTTCCTATATTCAAGTGCTTTTTTATGTTAAATCTCTATATTATTTAGTGACAATATCGAATATTCTTATTATATTTGTCAACAAATTAAAGAGCTAACAATTATGACTAATGACTCATTTTCAATAAGATTGCGGGAAGCACGCCTGATGATGGGACTCAGTATGGATAAACTCGTAGAGCGAACCAACGGAGCCA
>ERZ1023666.573-NODE-573-length-14875-cov-33.335155_pt1 | contig 14875 bp, 16 predicted proteins | sample MGYA00380341_ERZ1023666 | MGnify/ENA primary metagenome ERZ1023666 (study PRJEB33179, sample SAMN07448983) | human gut metagenome | biome: Human-gut; feature: Human associated habitat; material: Faeces | host: Homo sapiens | place: India: Bhopal | collected...
GGTTTTACCGATGAGTTCCTTGCCGGTGAAGTTTGGAATGCGCTCGCCGTCGATGGTGTAGATACGCAGGGTATCAGCCTTGGATGCCATACTGCTGGTTATGCCCAGCAGGGCAAATGCAATGGTGAAAATATACTTTTTCATAAGCGTGAAATGTTTTATCATTCGTTTAACTGTGCCAATGGAAGTAGCTGATAACTACCATCTTGTGTTTCTGTGATATTGATGGTGTAATGCTGCATGTTGCCGTCGTTGTCCAGGGTTGAGATAACGATGTTATCGCCTTGGCGGTTGATGGTAAGCTGCTCGGCAGAAGGCAGGGCGGCAGAGGCTACTTCATAAATCTGATTGAAATCTTCATGAATGCTTCTTTCTGTTTCAGAAGAGGTCTTTTCGGCATTGCCGGAAGTTTTCTCCTTATTGTCAGAAGAGGTCTCTTCTGTATTTCCTGCAGTCTTCCCTGTATGGTTCTCACTTCTTCCTGCGATATTCTTTCTTTTGGTAAGGGATATCTTGCTTGTCTTCATTTCCTGTGGAGTCACGATATCCTGGGTTGCAGCCAGGAAGAGGGAGTCGGCACGTTCCATCTTTTCGTATGCGTTTAGATTCCCGTTTCCATCTTCTGAAGATGGCTGCGAGCGAACCACCTGCTCTGTAGGAACCAGGTTGGCAAGGCCAGGTTGTTGTTCAGAAGAGGATGAGAAATAATCCTTGATAGGGAAGAGCAGGAAGATGAGTCCTGCCAGCATCGCCGTAGCGAGAAGTATCGCAGAGAGGCGTACCCATCTTGTTTCGTGCTTCTTCTCTTCCACCTGATGAATATTTGGAGTATAGTTCTCCATTCCCAGCATCAGGTTTCTGATGTCGAGATCCTCATCCGTTAAATCCTTATTCTCGCAATGGCGATAGAAATCAGCCAATGCCTGTTCTTCCTCCACGCTGGTATCAGCATCGAGGTAGCGCTCTATCAGCTCGTGGCGATAGGTTATATCTTCTAGTTTCTTCATTTCTTTCATTTTTAGAGTTTATGACTTCATCATTTTCAGCAATGATCTTCTTGCTGCAGAAATCATCGTCTTGGTGCTAGTCTTGTTGGCTCCACAGATTTCGGCAATCTCATCGAGGCTCTTTCCCTCGCTTCTTAATAGCAGCATTCTTCTCTGCGTACTGGGAAGCCTGTCCATCGCCCTATTGAGTCGCCTTTGCGTATCTTCGCCGATGATGGTCTGGTCGGTACGCTCGGTTGCCGTACAGATTTCTGCGGGATGCTTTATCTGTTCCAGCGATGCAGTCTGGGCTTTGTTGCGTCTCAGATGGTCGATGCAGAGATTCCTGGCTATCGTCATACCTAAGGCCTCGATGCTCTGGTATTCAGAGAGCCTGTCGCGCATCTTCCAGAGCTTCACCAGGGTTTCCTGCACGATGTCATCGGCTTCTTCGGCAAGGGTTCCTGCCGAGAGATAGCGTTGACAATGTGCCGTCAACCTGGGGCGCATTTCCTGGGCGATATGTTCAAATTCTGTTTCTTCCATTTGTTCCTTTTTATGTGTATGACGCAAGAAGAGGCGAAAGGTAAACAAAAAAATGCTACCTTCGCACATTTCCGTGCAAAGATAGCATAAAAATTTGAGATATAGACATATCTTTTATTTTATTTGTGGATGAAGTGGTTTATTCCTCTGTTTTTGCCATCATTACAATGATATTACAGGTGCAGAAAATCAGTGATGTAACAGCTTTGTAATACTTATGTTTTACGGTAGAAATATCTTCTCCTTACCTTTGCAGTCGAAATGAAGAAGATGTCTTTCCGCATCATCGGAAAAGATTTCATTCGGAATAAAGAAAATCAGATTTACGTGTATATATAATAAGGTAAGAAATGAAGAAGAAAACGTATTTGTTGATGGCACTCACGCTGGTGTCGATGGGAATGAATGCCCAGAATTCAGGAAACAGCTCTTTGGAGAAGGGCATCGGGGAATTCACCAAGACCATGACAATTGGTGGAACCATCCGCTCCAAGTATGAGTACCAGACCGAAGAGGGGGAGGGACGATTCGAGGTGCGTACTGCCCGCATCAACGTGGTTGGCAATGTAACACCCCAGGTAAGCTATAAGGCGGAAATCGACCTCTGCGACGAGGGTAAGATCAAGATGCTGGATGCCTATACACGCATCAAGCCTTGGAAGACCCTGCAGTTCACCATCGGTCAGGAGCGTGTGCCATTCACCATCGATGCTCACCGTTCTCCTCATCAGCAGTATTTTGCCAACCGTTCGTTCATCGCCAAGCAGGTGGGTAACGTGCGCGACGTGGGTGCCGAAATCGGATACACCTGGAATGTAGGTTTCCCTATCGTGGTGAATGCCGGTATCTTCAACGGTTCGGGCTTGACCAACCAGAAGGATTACTGGACCAAGGGCGTTAACTATTCTGCCAAGGCTCAGTTCCTCTTCCCGAATGTGAACCTGGTGTTGAGTACCCAGAAGATCAAGCCATCTGATGTCACGGTAACGATGTATGATGGCGGTATCACCTTCCACAAGGGCGGTTTCATTGCTGAGGCTGAGTATCTTTACAAGCATTACAGCAAGGATGCCTTCCACGATGTGCATGCTTTCGATGGTTTCGTATGCTATGATATTCCGGTTCGCAATCAGAAGAGCATCATCAGGAAGGTTTCGCCATTGGCAAGATATGATTTCATGAGCGACCACAGCGATGGTACCCGATATGGCGGTTCTGATACCGAACTCGGTGCCTTGAAGATCAATGATTACAAGCGCCATCGTGTTACGGGCGGTGTAACCCTGAGCCTTGCCAAGCCATTCATCTCGGATATCCGTATCAACTACGAGAAGTATTTCTATCGCAAAGGTGGCATTGCCAAGACTTCAGAAAAGGATAAGATTGTCGTGGAGTTCATGACAAAGTTTTAATAATAGTTTACAGTTAAGAGTTTATAGTTTATAGCAACAGTCATCTATAAACTATAAACTCTTAACTATAAACTCTTAACTATAAACTCTTAACTATAAACTCTTAACTATAAACTCTTAACTATAAACTCCTTACAGCATTCCCTTTGAGCTAGGAAGCTCGAAGTGGTAGATGTCTCTCTTCACCGCCATTTTCAGCGAGCGGGCAAGCGCCTTGAAGATGCCTTCTATCTTGTGATGCTCGTTCTCGCCCTCAGCCTTGATGTTGAGGTTCATCTTTGCCGCATCACTCAGACTCTTGAAGAAATGCTTGAACATCTCGGTTGGCATTTCGCCCACCTTCTCTCTGTGGAACTCGGCATCCCAGATCAGCCATGGACGGCCACCGAAATCCAATGCCACCTGACAAAGACAATCATCCATCGGCAGACTGTAGCCGTATCTTTCGATGCCACGCTTGTCGCCCAGAGCCTGTAGCAGGCATTCGCCCAAGGCAATACCCGTATCTTCAATGGTGTGATGCTCATCCACATAAAGGTCGCCCTTGGTGTGGATGGTGAGGTCCATCATGCCATGCTTGCCTATCTGCTCCAGCATGTGGTCGAAGAAACCAAGACCGGTTGAAATATCGCATTTGCCGCTGCCATCTAGGTTTACCTTGATGTAGATATCCGTCTCCTTGGTGGTGCGCTTCACCTCGGCAATGCGGTCGCCGGCAAAGAGAATCTCGGCTATCTTGTCCCAGTCCATACCATCCTTTCCGAGAATCAGACTCTTACAACCCAGGTTTTCGGCAAGCTGGGCATCCGTCTCACGGTCGCCGATTACATAACTGTTTGCCAGGTCGTATGCCGGGTTGTCGATGTATTCGGTCAGCATGCCCGTGCCCGGCTTTCTCATTGGCGAGTTATCCTCCGGGAAGTGGCGGTCGATGTGCTGCTTCGTGAAGTGGATGCCCTCGCTCTCCAGGGTCTGGATGATGAAGTTGTGTACAGGCCAGAAGGTGTCTTCCGGGAAGGAGTCTGTGCCCAAGCCGTCCTGGTTGCTCACCATCACCAACTCGTAGTCGGTGTGCTGGGCAATGAAGGCGAGGTTGCGGAATACGCCCTTGGTAAATACCAGCTTCTCGAAGCTGTCAATCTGCTCATCCTCTGGTTCCTGAATCAGAGTTCCATCGCGGTCGATGAAGAGTAATCTAGTCTGTTTCATGTCTCTTTTTAAAATAAATATGTTAATATGATTAATATTTTTCTATTTCTGCGGTTGCCATCTGCTGCAATCCCATCTTTTCGCTTTCTTTCTGCTTCTTTCTCTCTGCATCAATCACCTGGTACGAACCATATTGGTAAGCCAGCGAGATGCCGAGCCAGCTCAGGGCATAGAGGATGAGCAGGAAGGTGATGATGAAGACCACAAAGAGGAGTGGGGTGAAATAGCCCGGCACACCGAGTGGATCGCCTTCCAGTGCTCCCAGCTGCGAGTAGAGCTGGGCGATGATGAGGATGATGGATGGCAGGGCTGCGATGAAGGTAGCGATGCACACAATCATGATGCCCAGAAAACAGGTCATGAGGAAACCTCCCAGGTGGCGAAGGATGCGGAGCACCCACTGTCCCTTCTTTCGCTTCTCGCCTTTGTTGGCAGAGAGTTGCTTGCGTGGCAGCAGATGCCAGAACGATACCACTGCCATTATCAGGGTGGCTGCGTAAATGATGGTTTGCAGAATGAACGAAGCCATCGGATTCATTTCTCCCCAGTCGTGAAGCGACTTGTTGGGGAGGAGAAAGTAGAGCACGATAGCCAGCAATATGGCGAAGGGCACTTGAGTAATCCATGTTTGCTTGACGAACGATTTCGGGTCGGCCGTCATGGCGTAGTAGGATGCTCGCATACAAGCAGTTATGCTGCGCTGCTTAAATAATTCATTTACTTTCATAGCTATAATGATTTTATACTACTTACTATTTCTTGTTATTTCTTGCTATTTAAAAGTTTCTTCTGAATTCAGAGCAGGTGATGGCGGTGGCGATGGCCACGTTCAGACTGTCGGCAGTAGCTCTTCCTTCCGGGAAGTTCGGGATGAGCAGTCTGCGGTTCACCTTCTTGGCAAGGGCTGGCGAGATGCCTTTTCCCTCGTTTCCCATCACGATGAGTCCCCGGTTTTCCAGCTGCTGCTGATAGATGTTGTCGCCATCGAGCAGGGTTCCGTATACGGGTACATCTGCCGGCAATGACTCCACCAGTCCCAGCAGGTTGCCATATTCCACCTTCACCCTGGCTATGCTGCCCATGGTGGCCTGCACCACCTTGGGGTTATAAACGTCGGCTGTGTCCTGACTGCAATAGATGTGGGTGATGCCAAACCAGTCGGCTATGCGGATAATGGTCCCCAGGTTTCCCGGGTCCTGCACGCCATCCAGGGCGAGATTCAGCTCGCTGGTGTTGATGGAGAAATCACCATCTTGCGCCTGCTTAAACACAGCCAGCACCTGCTGCGGATGCTGCAGGAAGCTCACCTTCTTCAGTTCTTCCTCGGTCACTTCAATCACCTCTGTCTGGGCTGCCAGATGCTTTCCCTTCAGCCATTCGCTGGTGGTCACAATGAGGTCGGCAGGTTGCAGGGCGAGCAGGTCATCCACCACCTTGAACCCTTCAGCCACGAACTTTCCCTCCTTGTTTCTATTCTTCTTCAGTTCGAGCGAACGAATGTATTTGATCTTATTCTTGCTAATCATTTATTGTCGTTTATTGTCATTAATGGATGCAAAGATAACATAAAAAGCAGACAATACAAAATATTTTTCTTAAAACCTTTGGTAGTTTAATAAAAAAAGCATACTTTTGCATTTGATAAGGTGATATTCTGACTTGATATGTTTGAATATTCAAATAAATAACAAATAAAGTATGGAGGAAAGATTATGGCACGACCAATTAGAGAAACCCCAATTCTTTACGGGGATGACGCCAAGAGATTCTTGGCAAATATAGAAAACGTGAAGCCAGCTTCAAAAGAAGAGAAAGAAAGAATTCGTGCTTCTTATGAAGAAATTAAACAGATGGCAGATTTTGTGATGTAAGGAAATTTCGACATGAATACAATTGCTTTAGATAATAAAACATATTATGAGGGCAAGTTTTATATATCCCCTGAGGTGAAGGCTTTGGAGGTGGGTTTTCAATGCCCAAATGATTTGTCTGATGATTATAAGAATCTCAAGTTTCGCAAGTAACCTCCGGTCCCCAAAGGGGGCCAACTTTCAATAACCGCTGGTGGAATGACCGAAGGTCATGAAACCTGCGGACAACTAACTGGCGGGAGAAAGCGTCCCCAAGGGGGGCGAACCACATCCAGTTTTGCTACTGTTCGCCCCCTTCGGGGACGATAGAGAGAGTATGTCGGCTATCCGCAGGTTCCATTCCCTTCGGTCATTCCACCCGCGGTTATTCACATTCGCCCCCTTCGGGGACGGCAGGATGCCACTTGCGAAAGTTCAGTAATTTAAAGATAAAAATTTTGAAAGTACAGAAGATTTCAATACTCGCCCTGCCAGTGATGCTTGCAGGCTGCTCGGCCAGCAAATACGTGCAGGAAGGGGAGTATATATTAAATAAGGTGGAAGTGAAGAGCGACTCTGCAGCGTATGATGCAGGGGCGCTCAAGCAGTATGTGCGCCAGAAAGAGAAGCCAAAACTCTTCTCGCTATTCCATAACCCGTTCAGCAAGAAACCTGTGGTGTATGATACCCTGCAGGCACAGCTCTCCTGCCGCGACCTGCTCACTGCCATGCAGAACCAGGGATTCCTGCATGCAGGAGTAACGCTGCAGACTACTATCCACGGACAGGAAAAGACGGATAGCATCGCCGAAAATGGTTCGGAAAATGAAACGGGTACGAATGGTAAGGAGAACCAGCCTGCGAACAAGAGCCGGAAAAAGGCCCCAAAGGTGGATGTAACTTATATGTTGCATCCCGGAGAACCATTCCATATCGGCAAGGTGGAATATGACATAGAGGATAAGAACATCGAGCAGATTCTGAAACTCGATAATCCTGAAAACCAGAAAATCAAGCCGGGCATGAGATTTACCGTGGATGCCCTGGATGCCGAGCGCAAACGCATCGCCAACCGACTGCTCGACGATGGATACTTCCGTTTCAATAAAGACTTCATACAGTTTTCTGCCGACACCATCGCCGGACAGAAAGACATTGCCGTGACCCTGAACCTGCTGAAGTATAAGGCAAACAGCAATGCACCCGAAACCGATCATCCCCGTTACGAGATTCGCAACATCAGTTATCAGAGCAACGATAGCGACCGCATCCATCTGCGCCATCGTGTGCTGCTCAATGCCACTGCCCTGGAGGAGGGTAAGCCCTACAGCACCTCTGCCCTGCAGCGAACCTACAATAACTTCGCCCGATTGCAGGCAGTGAAGTATACCAATATCAGATTCAGTGAAGTGGCTGGTAATGAAATTGATAGCGCATCGGTTAGTACATCGGAGATTCCATCGGATAGTACGATGAACCGGCTTCTCGACTGCCATATCCAGATAAGTACCAACAAGCCATCTACCATCTCCTTCCAGCCGGAAGGAACCAATACGGCAGGCGACTTGGGTGCGGCGGCTTCGCTCACCTATACCAACAGAAACCTCTTCAGGGGTAGCGAGCAGTTGAGCATCCAGTTGCGTGGAGCCTATGAGGCTATCACCGGACTGGAGGGCTATCAGGACCAGAACTATCAGGAGTATTCCGTAGAAGGAAAGGTGGTGTTCCCGAGATTCATGGCACCGTTCCTTTCGAGCAGTTTCAGAAAGAGGCAGACAGCCAACAGCGAGCTCTCTGTGAGCTGGGACCTTCAGAACCGTCCGGAATTCCATCGCCGCGTGTTCTCCACGGCGTGGCGCTACCGCTGGACTGAGCCTCGTCATCATCTTGCCTGGCGATTCGACCTGCTCGACCTCAACTATGTGTATATGCCTTGGATATCAGAGACTTTCAAGCGCGATTACCTGGATGATGTGGACAATAGAAATGCTATCCTGCGATATAACTACGAAGACCTCTTCATCATGAAGATGGGATTCGGACTGACGTATAGTGATGGGGTGGATGCCTTCCGACTCAATGTGGAGTCTGCCGGAAATCTGCTCAGCGGATTCTCCAAGACACTGGGATTCAAGATAAATGCGCAGGGGCAGCGCACCTTTCTCAACATCGCCTATGCACAGTATGCCAAGTTTGATTTCGATTATACCCACCTCATCCGTTTCGACGACCGCAATGCCCTGGCACTGCATGCCGACCTGGGAGTGGCTTATCCTTACGGCAACAGCACCGTGCTGCCTTTCGAGAAGCGATATTTCTCGGGTGGAGCCAACTCGGTGAGAGGTTGGGGTGTAAGAGAACTGGGACCTGGCGGATACAAGGGCAATGACGGGCGCATCGACTTCATCAACCAGACGGGTGACCTGAAGTTCGACCTGAATGCCGAGTATCGAACCTCGCTCTTCTGGAAGTTCGAGGGTGCCCTGTTTGTGGATGCGGGTAACATCTGGACGCTTCGCAACTATGCCGATCAGCCGAACGGTCAGTTTAAGATAGACAAATTCTATAAGCAGATAGCTGCGGCGTATGGTATGGGTATCCGATTGAATTTCGATTACTTCATCCTGCGTTTCGATATGGGTATGAAGGCGATCAATCCTGCCTACGAGAGTGGGGATGAGCATTGGGCGATCATTCATCCAAAGCTCAGTCGCGACTTCGCTTTCCACTTCGCGGTAGGTTTACCATTCTAATTTTCCAAGCATTATTCTCCATACTCATCGGCAACTGGAACTCCGCCTCATCCACGAGGTGGGCTTCCTGCCCGATGCTGTCCATCTGAAGGAAGTTGCGCACGGTGATGCTGGCAGTGGCAGTCACCCCGTCATCGCCGAAAGTGATGTCGTTGATTTCCACCGTGGCATCCTCCTCCTTCGCCCTCAGCCTTTCCACATCAGCCTTGTGCACGTTGCTGGCAGCATAGCGCAGCCAGGGTTCCGAACTGCGGGTGCAATACTTCAGGGTTTTCGGGAAATGCCAGTTGAAGTAGTAGGTGGCAAACGAGTCAACATCTGCCTCCAACTGATTATCGTCGCCTTTGTGACTCTGGCAGCCCGTAAGCCCGTAAAGACTTGTTGCTAGGGCTGCTACGGCGATTCCCATGCCTAATATCTGTTTCTTCTTCATGTTTTCTATTTCTTAAAATATCTATTTATTTGCTTATTTTGCGCACAAAGATAATAAAAAACTTTGTAATAAGAATCTTTTTTGTTAACTTTGCACTACAAATTACGAATAAAATGCTTAGATTTATATCCTTTGGCAGTGGAAGTAGCGGCAACAGTTACTATCTTTACACTGAGACGGATTCGATACTGATAGATGTTGGAGTGGGTATCAGAACGCTGAAAAAGCATTTCCACAACTATGGATTGCGATTTGAGGATGTGCACCACATCTTCGTCACGCACGACCATGCCGACCATGTGAAGTCGGTGGGAAGCCTCAGCTCCGACTATCATCTGCCAGTATATACAACCCGTAAAGTTCATGTAGGTATCGAGCGCAACTACTGCGTCCGAAAGAAAATTGCGCCCAATCTTGTGCACATCATCGAGAAGAGTGTGCCGCTGAATGTGGGCGAGTTCAAGATTACTCCGTTCGGGGTTCCCCACGACAGCACCGACAACGTGGGCTATTTCGTGGAGTGCGAGGGGGTGGCGTTCTGCCTCATCACCGATGTGGGCCACATCACCGAGGAGATGCACGATTTCATCGGTCGCTCCAACTATCTGGTGATAGAGGCGAACCATAGTGAGGAGATGCTCCTGAAGGGACCGTATCCGCAGTATCTCAAGGATCGCATCCTGGGTCCCAACGGCCACTTGAGCAATGTGGCGTGCGGACAGGCGCTTGCCGATTATGCTTCTCCGAGTCTCCGCCATGTATGGCTCTGCCATCTCAGCGAGGAAAACAATCATCCCGAGTTGGCAAGAAAGACCGTGGAGCAGATTCTCAGAAGCAAGGGCATCGTACCCGGCAAGGACTTCGAGCTGGAAGTGCTGAGACGGAAGACGCCTAGCGAAATATATAAATTGGTGTAATAAAAGCCAGTCTTCCAAATGCAGAAGACTGGCTTTTATGTTTCTGAGGGGGTGTCAAAAGTCCAAGACGCACCCTTTTTTGGGGTTGCTTCATCGTTTTTCTTCATCGGATTACGCTGAGTTAACGGAACATTCTTGCTTCACGGATTACGCACGGAATTTAAACGGATTTGGCCTTACGGCCATTGGGCTAGCGCCGTATAGGCTGGCTTGCGATTGCCCAGTATAGGCTGGCTTTTTCCTGCTTTAGGGGGTATCGCCACGACCGCCAGGTCGAGTTTCCGTTTAAAATCCGTGAGTAATCCGAGGAAGGCGGTTAAGGTTCCGTTTATTCCGCGTAATCCGATGAATAATGACACACCCTCATCTTTCTAGATATTTATGTATCTATGTTTCAATCTTTCTAGATTTTATCCAACGCCTGCTTGATATCATCAAGGATATCCTCTACATCCTCGATACCCACTGAGAGGCGAATCAAGTCTGGTGCAATGCCTGCCTCCTTCAACTGCTCGTCAGAAAGCTGGCGATGGGTGTGGCTCGCAGGGTGGAGCACGCAGGTGCGGGCATCAGCCACATGAGTCACGATGTTGATCATATCCAATGAATCCATAAACTTGATGGCAGTCTCGCGGTCGCCCTTCAATCCGAAGGCGATGACGCCACAGGTGCCATGAGGCATATACTTCTGGGCTAGGTCATAATATTCATCTCCCTTCAGTCCGCTATAGTGAACCCAAGCCACGCGCTCGTCGTTCTGCAGGAACTCAGCCACCTTCTGCGCATTCTCACAGTGCTGGCGCATGCGCAGGTGCAGACTCTGAAGACCCAGGTTGAGGATAAACGAGTTCATTGGTGCTGGGATGGAACCCAGGTCGCGCATCAGCTGAGCCACCAGCTTGGTGGTGTAACCCATCTTGCCGAAGGCCTTCACGTAAGTCAATCCGTGGTAACTCTCGTCCGGAGTGCAGAGGCCAGGGAATTTCTCGGCATTCGCCATCCAGTCGAAATTACCGCTATCCACAACTACGCCGCCTACCTGCGATGCGGTGCCATCCATATACTTGGTGGTAGAGTGGGTCACGATGTCGGCTCCCCATTCAAATGGACGACAGTTGATTGGAGTAGCAAAGGTATTGTCCACGATGAGAGGCACCCCGTTCTTATGGGCGATGCGGGCAAACTTTTCAATGTCGAGTACCGCACAGCCCGGGTTGCTGATGGTTTCGCCAAACACCACCTTGGTGTTAGGACGGAAAGCCTTCTGAATCTCCTCCTCGCTGGCATTAGGGTTTACGAAGGTGCACTCGATGCCCAGCTTCTTCAGGGTAACGCCGAAGAGGTTGAAGGTGCCGCCGTAAATCTCGTTAGAGGTAACGATGTGGTCGCCAGCCTCGCAGATGTTGAACACGGCGTAGAAGTTGGCAGCCTGTCCGCTAGAAGTCAAAACGGCACCCACGCCACCTTCGAGCTGAGCTATTTTCTTAGCCACGGCATCGTTGGTAGGGTTCTGGAGTCGGGTATAGAAATATCCCTCCTTCTTCAGGTCGAAGAGCATCGCCATCTCCTCAGAGTTGTCGTATTTGAATGTAGTACTCTGAATGATAGGCACTTCTATCGGCTCTCCATTCTTTGGTTCATAGCCTCCTTGCACGCAGAGGGAAGCGACACGTAATTTCTTTTCCATTGTCGGTTATTCTTTTATGTTGTTATAATTGTTCTTTTTTCTTTCTTTGTTGTTAACGCCCTGAAAGGGCAGAAGCTCCTAGCCCAGGGCATCGCCCTGGGTATTCATGACGCAAGCCAGTCGCCCTGTAAGGGCAAAAGCTTTATTATTTCATGAATACGAAATAGACGGCAGCGATGAGGCATAGGAATGCCGCAGCATGGTTCCAATGCAAGCCCTGTCCCTGGAAGAGGATATTGGCGATGATGGCGAAGACGATGAGCGACACGCACTCTTGAATCACCTTGAGCTGCACCAGGTTGAAGGGACCGCCATTATCGATGAATCCGATTCGGTTGGCAGGTACCTGACAGCAGTATTCGAAGAAGGCGATGGCCCAGCTGAATGCGATGACTCCGATGAGGGGCCAGTGGCTGCTTACGCCCGTCTGCTGCAGTTTCAGATGTCCATACCATGCCAGTGTCATGAAGATGTTGCTCAGCACGAGGAGCAGGATTGTATATATTCCGTTCATATTATTAATAATGTATAAGTGGGTGCAAAGGTACGTTTTTTCTCTTAAAAATGTATGAAAAAGAAGAAAAATGATAGAAAATAAAAAAAAGTGGCTGAAAAATTTGGTGGTTTCAGAAAAAAGCAGTACCTTTGCAACCGCTTTTGAGAAATACCTCAACTGCTTCACGAATGCACCCTTAGCTCAGTTGGTAGAGCAACTGACTCTTAATCAGTGGGTCTAGGGTTCGAATCCCTAAGGGTGTACAATATGAAAGCTCCGAAGAAACCAAGTTTCTTCGGAGCTTTTTCTTGTTGTAATAAGCATTGCTTTCAGCGATGCTTCTTCCTGCACTCAGGACATTCCCCCTTGATGACGAACGAGATGGAGTGGGGATAGAATCCCTCAGGCAACTCGAAACTCGGGATATGAATATCCTCCATGCAAAACGAACGTTGGCACGATTCGCAATAAAAATGAATATGACCATCATGATGATCACACGCACCATCCTTCTCGCACAACTCATAGTTCAAAACCCCTCTGCCATCCTCGAACGCATGCACCGCATCATGCTCCAGAAATAACGTGAGGGTTCGGAAGATGCTCGACTTATCCATCGATACCATCTTCTGCTCCAGGTCCTTCAGGCTCTGCGGATTCTCTCCGCTCGCCAAGGCCTTCATCACCAAAATCCGGTTGGAGGTGGGCTTGATGCCCTTCGCCTCCAACTTGCTGATAATCTCCTCTGTTTCCATATCTTTTTCCTTCTCTTTTTTCTTCATTAATAAGATGTTATTACCTTTTCTTATGTGGCGGGAATAGAACATCTCCCTCTCTAGAGAATCTGAAGCTTTGCTCCAAGCGACAGCCCGAACACATCCCAGAAGTTGGCGTTGCCGTTACGATAGAATCTCATGAAATAGATATCATTCGTGCTCAACTCATAGAACATCGTGATGCTCTTCACACGCTTGCGCCTGCTGTTGGGGATATGATAGGTGAAGCGCTCGCCAAATCCAATGTTCGGGCGAACTCTCGTTGAAAACGGATAGTAGCCGCTCTCGTATTTCGTAGGCTGCTTCGTCCAGAAATCATGCCCCAGCACCGTGTTCAGATACAGCGTGCACTCCAGTGGCTCAAACTCCCATCCCTTGCCCCAATCCTTGCGCCAGGGAATGAAGTTCTCCTTCAGCGTAATCGTACACTTCACGGCATCCGAGTCGTATTTCGGGATGATGCCGAAGAGCAGATGCGTTTCCCACTGACGCCTCTTTCCGTAATCCCAGCCGATACCCACCGAGATGATACCCATGTTGCCGCAGGTTTGAATCACCGACTGTGTAGGCATCAGCACGTCCCAGTGCCTGCGATAGCGGAGGATTCGCCTGTCGTAGCGAGTCAGGGAATCCGTATCTTCCGAATCAGCCAACATCTCCTCCGATATTCTGTCTTCGGCCTTTGCCTCTATCATCCCGCTTGCCGTCAGCAGGCAGGATAACAATCCTATTTTCAGTATCTTATCTCTCATAGCCTTAAAATTTAATAACCTCATACTTGTATCCTTTAGGAGTGATGGTAAACAGATAATACTCATGGAAATGGCAGCTGCTAGCCATGTAGAACAGGGTGCCGTCGCCATACAAATCCTCCGTCTGCGTGTGATGGCCATGACCATCCAGGCAGAACTGCAGCTGAGGGAACTGGTGGATGTAATAGTTGAACACCTTAGCCACGTTGTTGTTAAACTGCTCTGAATAGGGAGCTGCATGCATGCATACCACGGTGCGGTTGAAACTCAGCGAATCGCGAGAACGCTCTGCCTCCATAAAGTCGAAGTTAGGCACCGGACGGGAGTAGTCGTATTCGATGGCATTGGTGTTGAGGCACACGAACTTCACTCCTCCGGCGATGAAACTGAAGTCGGGGTCGCCGAAGATTGTCGAATACGACTGGTTGCCGGTTCCCAGACAGTCGTGGTTGCCCAGCAGCACCACCGATGGCATCTTGAGTTTCTTCATCTTGTCTCGAGTCCAGATCATCTCCTTGGTAGCACCGAAGTCTGAAATGTCGCCGCAATGAATCACGAAGTCGATGCTGTCTTTTCTCCGGTTGATGTCGTTCACCGCCGATTGCAGGTCGTCGAGCCATTGATGGCTGTCGCTGATTACGGCAAACCGGATGGTATCCTTGCTCTTCACGGTCTCTTCAATCTTCCTTATATTCTTGGCATTCAAGTCCGTATCTCCCTTCACCCTCACGTCGTAGGGGTGCACGTCGAACACGGTGTCGCAAGCTCCCAGCATCATCATGCATGCGATGCTGCAGAAGCCTGTGCCCAGGGCGATTTTCTTCTTGTGTATAAAATTCCTCATATCGTATTTCTTTTATTCATGCAGGGAGCCTCTGCAGGACTTATCCCTCTTTTATAATTCAAGTTAATTAATTCAGGTGCAAAGGTAAGAAAAAAACTGAATTAAGCCAAAGGTTTTTCTGATAATGACTATTTTTAAGGAGAAATTAATAAGAATATACTTACTGAAGTTTCGCAAGTAGCATTCTACCGTCCCCGAAGGGGGCGAATGTGAA
>ERZ1023666.576-NODE-576-length-14782-cov-6.695525_pt1 | contig 14782 bp, 8 predicted proteins | sample MGYA00380341_ERZ1023666 | MGnify/ENA primary metagenome ERZ1023666 (study PRJEB33179, sample SAMN07448983) | human gut metagenome | biome: Human-gut; feature: Human associated habitat; material: Faeces | host: Homo sapiens | place: India: Bhopal | collected...
GTATTATGTTACAAACACCTGGTGAGAAGGATCAAAATCATGTATGGATAGCTGATTACGTACAAACAAACGATCCTAATGCGGATAGATACTATCAGGTACGTACTCACATTCGTCATCCGAAAGCTACACTATCGGATGAAAAAATACAAGCTGGAGAAATCGATCAGGATTATCTTTATTGGGCAGGAGATGCTACGATATATAACAATCAGATGCAAATGTTGTGGGGAGCCGTTGATAATACCGATCCGAACAACTTGATGCGTCGCTTTGGTACTTGCTTGGCTACTTATAGCTTGGAAGGAAAGCCGGGTGATGCTACTTATATGAAACTTATCAGTCGTAATGATAATTTTAACGACCACACTTTAGGTTATGGCGACACTATGTGGGAAGACGAAGACGGACATATCTATCTTTACACAACTTCCAATTATAAGGTGGCTGTGGCACGTACCGCTACACGCGACCTTGGCAGCCAGTGGGAATATTATGTGGCCGACCCGCAAGGAAATTTCTCGTGGACAACGCAGTACCCCTCAACCCAAGATGCTGAAAATTCTACAATTATCCCTTTGGAAAGTGCATGCTCTATGCCTTGGGTATTTAAAAAAGGTGATACCTACTACATGATCGGACAATCCATGTGGTTCGGGAGAGACGTGCTGATGTTCCGTAGTAAGCACCCTTATGGGCCGTTTGTCGACCAAAAGACTCTCTTTACATTGCCCGAATTTCTTGATAAGATTGGCGAACAACGTTATCAACATGTTTATATGGTAAATATTCATCCGGCTTTATCACGTACCGGTGAATTGGTGATCTGTACCAATACAGACTGTTCCAACTTTTGGGATAATTTCAATGCACCGGGTAGTGCCGACTTTTATCGTCCTTATTTCTATCGTGTATTTAATTGGGAATCATTGTACGATAACGATGCTCCACTTGAGTAAAAGGATTTACTATCTCTGGCGTTGATCATAAGTTTCACTGGGCTGATGCTATGATTGATGGTAATTCCATCATCGTCTCATCTCCTGAAGTTGCTTTCCCAATAGCGGTGCGTTATGCTTGGGCGGATAATCCAATCTGTAATTTATATAATGGTGTTAACCTTCCGGCATCTCCTTTCCGCACAGATGACTGGCAGGGTATTACTTATGGTAATAAATAGATATAGTAGTTTCGATTTGTCAAGTGAAATAGATGTAACACATAAAAAATAACCATGAACAAACTCATTTATTTAGTGATCTTCTCTTTTTTCTCAACAGGTATATATGCCCAAATGAAAGACTTGGTGCAATATGTCAATACACTGCAAGGTACCGACTCTCATTTCGGATTAAGTTATGGAAATACATACCCTACTACCGGTATGCCTTATGCCATGCATACGTGGTCTGCCCAAACAGGGAAAAATGGAGAAGGCTGGAAATATCAATATGCAGTAGATAATATTAGAGGATTCTGCCAGTCACATCAATGTAGCCCGTGGATGAGTGATTATGCGGTGTATTCCTTTATGCCGATGGTAGGGAAGTTAGTCGTTAATCAGGAGATGCGGGCAACGAAGTTCAGCCATGATAATGAAATAGCCAAGCCGCATTATTATAAAGTGATGCTGGATAATGGAATTACAACCGAGATGGCTCCAACTACTCGTGGTGTACATTTACGCTTTTCTTATCCCTCTACCGAAGACGCCTATCTGGTAATTGACGGATATACAGATATGAGTGAAATCAAGATTGATCCGGTTAAGAGACAAATTTCCGGTTGGGTGAATAACCAACGTTTTGTAAATAACTCTAAGACATTCCGTAGTTACTTTGTAGTGCAGTTCGATAAAGCATTTGAGGATTACGGTATGTGGGAAAATCAGAAAGATGAGATTTTCCCTAAAAAGTTGGAAGGAGAAGGCAAAGGCTATGGTGCTTATATCAAATTTAAGAAAGGATCGAAAGTACAGGCAAAGGCTGCTTCTTCCTATATCAGCGCAGAGCAGGCTGTGATTACACTGAACGACGAACTGGGTAAAGATAAGAATTTGGAAGCCACCAAAATACGTGGACATAAAACGTGGAATGAATTATTGAACCGAATCCAGGTAGAAGGCGGAACAGACGAACAAATGAAGACTTTCTATTCCTGCCTGTTCCGTGCCAATCTCTTTTCACGCAAATTCTATGAACGTAAAGCAAACGGAGAACCTTATTACTATAGTCCTTATGACGGTAAAGTATATGACGGATATATGTACACCGATAATGGATTCTGGGACACTTTCCGTTCTCAATTTCCATTAACTAATATTCTGCATCCTACTATGCAGGGACGTTACATGAATGCCTTGCTTGCCGCACAAGAACAATGCGGATGGTTACCTTCCTGGTCAGCTCCCGGAGAAACAGGAGGAATGTTGGGTAATCATTCCATTTCATTACTGGCAGATGCGTGGGCAAAAGGGATTCGGACTTTTGATCCGGAGAAAGCTTTGAAAGCCTACGCACACGAAGCCATGAATAAAGGTCCTTGGGGAGGCGCCAACGGACGCGGTTTCTGGAAAGAATATTTTGAACTGGGATATGTTCCTTATCCGGAATCAATGGGATCGAGTGCACAGACAATGGAATATGCATACGATGATTTCTGTGGCTACCAACTGGCTAAGATGACTGGAAACAAACACTATCAGGAAGTCTTTGCCCGTCAGATGTATAATTATAAAAACGTATTCGATCCGTCTATCGGTTTTATGCGTGGAAAAGGCGTCGATGGTAAATGGCAGGAACCGTTTGACCCGTTGGAGTGGGGTGGACCTTTCTGCGAAGGTAATGCCTGGCATTATACCTGGTCCGTATTCCATGATGTAGAAGGATTAATAGACTTGTTCGGAAGCGACCAAAGATTTACGACCAAAATGGATTCGGTATTCGCCCTTCCCAGCACTATTAAACCGGGAACTTACGGAGGAGTGATCCATGAAATGAAAGAAATGGAACTGGCAGGTATGGGACAATATGCACACGGCAATCAGCCGATTCAGCACATGCCTTATCTGTATAGCTATGCCGGTCAACCGTGGAAAACCCAGTATTGGGTACGCCAGATCGTTGAAAGATTGTATAATTCCACAGAAAGAGGATATCCGGGAGACGAAGACCAAGGCGGTATGTCATCATGGTATATCTTGAGCTCATTAGGCATTTATGCCGTTTGTCCGGGTACGGATGAGTATGTAATTGGCAGTCCGTTATTTAAGAAAGCTACTATAACGATGGAAAACGGCAATAAATTCGTGATTGAAGCGAACAACAATAGTAAAGAGAATCTCTATATCCAGTCTGCTACCTTAAATGGACGTGTGTTGGATAAGAATTTTATCAGATACGACGATATAGCAGACGGAGGAATCATCCGCTTCGAAATGGGGAGTCAGCCGAATAAAGAACGATGTACGTCGAAGTATGCCGCTCCTTTCTCTTTGTCGAAAGAATAAGAAACTAAAAAGTGTAACGAGAATACAGTATGAAAAATAAAGTTTTAACAGGTTTATTATTGGTTTTGATTGGAGGGTGGGGGAGTCTCTCGGCGCAGAGCGCCGGGAGTAATTATTCCCGTCAGGTAAATACCCTGATAGGAACGAAAGGTGTGGGTCTGACTTCGGGATATCTTTATCCCGGAGCCACCTACCCTTATGGAATGGTGCAGTTTACCCCCTCTTACTTTTCTAAACGTTCCGGATTCGTCATCAACCAATTGAGTGGCGGCGGTTGCGAACACATTGGCAACTTCCCTACTTTACCGGAAAAAGGCAAACTGAAGATGTCTCCGGACAATATTCTCAACTATCGTATCAATATCTCTGAAGAAAAAGGACATGCAGGTTATTATGAGGCAATGGTGCAGGAAGACATCAAAGCTAAACTGACTGTGACCGAAAGAACTGGTATGGCGAGTTATGAATATCCGGCCGATCAGCAATATGGTACGGTAATTATCGGTGGAGGTATTTCTGCTACTCCGATAGAGCAGGCCGCCATCGTTATTACTGCACCGAATAAGTGTGAAGGATATGCAGAAGGTGGTAATTTCTGTGGACTCCGTACACCGTATAAAGTCTATTTTGTAGCAGAGTTTGATACGGATGCGTTGGAATCGGGAACATGGAAAAGAAATGAACTGAAGCCGAACACGACTTTTGCTGAAGGAGAATACTCTGGAGTCTATTTTACTTTTGATGTAAATAAGAAGAAAAATATCCAATATAAGATTGGGGTTTCTTATGTATCAGTAGAAAATGCACGCGAGAATCTGAAAGCGGAGAATACCGGATGGGATTTCCTGCAGATTCAGAATCAGGCAGAATCCAAATGGAATCATTATTTGGGTAAGATTGAAGTAGAAGGAACCAATCCGGATCGTACCACTCAATTTTATACCCATCTGTATCGTTCATTCATTCACCCGAACGTATGTAGTGATGTGAATGGGGAATACATGGGAGCTGATTTCAAAGTGCATAAATCACGTTCCAAGCACTATACTTCTTTTAGCAACTGGGATACCTATCGTACACAGATTCAACTATTGTCAATCCTTGATCCTGAAGTAGTCTCTGATATTGTTATTTCTCACCAATTGTTTGCCGAAGAAGCAGGTGGTGCTTTCCCGCGTTGGGTGATGGCTAATATAGAGACCGGCGTGATGCAAGGAGATCCGACTCCTATCCTGATATCCAATGCTTACGCTTTTGGTGCCCGCAATTATGACCCGAAACCGATTTTCAAAACCATGAGAAAAGGAGCGGAAGAACCGGGAGCAATGTCACAGGAGGTTGAGGCTCGTCCGGGACTGAAACAGTATTTGGATAAAGGATATTACAACGCTTCTATACAACTAGAATATACTTCCGCTGATTTTGCAATCGCACAATTTGCCTTACATGCCGTAGGAGATGAGTTTGCAAGCTGGCGTTATTTCCATTTCGCACGTTCATGGAAGAATCTGTATAACCCTGAAACCGGATGGTTGCAATCACGTAATCCGGATGGTTCGTGGAAACCACTGACTGAAGATTTCCGTGAATCGACCTATAAGAATTATTTCTGGATGGTGCCATACGACATTGCCGGACTGATAGAAATTATCGGAGGCAAAGCAGCGGCAGAAAAACGCCTGGATGAATTCTTTACTCGTCTGGATGCCGGCTATAATGATGCCTGGTTCGCTTCCGGCAATGAACCGAGTTTTCACATTCCTTGGATATACAACTGGGTCGGAACTCCCTATAAAGCACAGGAGATTATTAACCGTGTATTGAATGAACAGTATTCAAGCAAAATTGATGGTCTGCCGGGCAATGATGATTTAGGGACGATGGGCGCCTGGTATGTGTTCGCTTGTATCGGTCTTTATCCCGAAATACCGGGAGTGGGAGGCTTTACGGTGAACACTCCGATATTCTCATCCGTGAAAGTTCATTTGAAGAAAGGGGATATGGTGATAAAAGGCGGTTCGGAAAAGAATATTTATATCAAGTCCATGAAGCTAAATGGTAAACCGTATGACAGTACATGGATCGATTGGGACCAACTGAATAATGGGGCTACAATAGAATACACTACCTCGTCCAAGCCTGACGTGAAGTGGGGAACTAAAGTGACGCCTCCCTCTTTCCCTTAAAGCAAATTAACGAGGCATATAAATTTATGATATAAGATTATTTTGTAAGAGCACTTATTTATAATATCAAACGTAAAAATGAAAAGAAAACTACAAAACATAGCTTATCTACTGATGGCTGCCGCATTAGTCACTTCCTGTGGCGGGAAGAAGCAGACATCTGAATTCCCGGATTGGGCATGGGCAGATTTCCAGCGTCCGGAAGGTATTAATCCGATTATCTCTCCTGACACTACAACCTTTTTCTATTGTCCGATGAGACAGGATTCAGTAGCATGGGAAGCGAGTGATACGTTTAATCCGGCTGCCACTGTTTATAATGGAAAAGTAGTAGTCCTCTACCGGGCTGAAGATAACTCGGCAACCGGTATCGGATCACGTACCTCCCGTTTGGGATATGCTTCTTCTGACGACGGACTACACTTCAAACGAATGTCCGTACCTGTATTTTATCCGGCAGACGATAGTCAGAAAGAACTGGAAAATCCCGGCGGTTGCGAAGACCCACGTGTTGCTGTAACAGAAGACGGGCTTTACGTAATGCATTACACACAATGGAACCGCAAACAGGCACGTTTGGCAGTGGCCACCTCACGCGATCTTCAAACGTGGGAAAAACATGGACCGGCTTTCGCAAAAGCATACAACGGAAGATTCATAGATGAATTTTCCAAATCTGCCTCTATCGTAACCCAATTAATCGACGGCAAACAAGTGATTGCCAAGATTGACGGCAAATACTGGATGTACTGGGGAGAAAAGTTTGTGAATGTAGCCACTTCCACGGACCTTGTCAACTGGGAACCGATGTTGGATGAAAATGGAGAATTCCTGAAAGTGATGACTCCCCGCGCAGGTAAGTTCGACAGTGACCTGACCGAATGTGGTCCTCCTGCCATCCTGACTGACAAAGGAATCCTTTTATTTTATAACGGCAAAAATAAATCGGGCGCAGAAGGAGACACACTGTATACAGCCAACTCTTATTGCGCCGGACAAGCCTTATTTGATGCCAAAAATCCTACTAAACTAATCGATCGCTTGGATAAACCTTTCTATATTCCCGAATCAGACTTTGAAAAGAGCGGACAATATCCAGCCGGAACCGTATTTATAGAAGGACTTGTATTCCACAATCAGAAATGGTTCTTATATTATGGCTGTGCCGATTCACGCGTGGCAGTTGCCGTATATGATCCTCTCAAAAAATAAAGAAAACGTTCATAATGAAAATAACAGTTTATAAAATAGAAATTAAGACATGAAAAAACTTTTTGTATTGATTGCAGCGGCTTGTATGACATGTACTGCTGCGTTTGCACAAACTGTGAAACCTTTTAAGGAGGGTGAGAGAGCAGTGTTCCTGGGAAATAGTATAACGGATGGTGGGCATTACCATTCATACATCTGGTTATATTATATGACTCGTTTTCCGGATATGCCTATCCGTGTTTTCAACGGTGGTATTGGTGGAGATACGGCGTATGATATGAATAAACGCCTGGATGGTGATATTTTTGCGATGAAACCTTCCGTGTTGATGGTTACTTTTGGTATGAATGATTCCGGATATTTTGAATATAACGGTGATAAGCCCAAAGAATTCGGTGAGCAGAAATATCAGGAAAGTATAAAGAATTACCAGCAGATGGAGAAACGTTTTAAAGATCTTCCTGATACCCGTATCGTGATGGTCGGAACTTCTCCGTATGATGAAACCGTACAACTCAAAGAGAATACACCGTTCAAGACAAAGAATGAAACCATCAAACGGCTTGTTGAATATCAGAAAGAATCGGCAGCTAAGAATAATTGGGAATTTACCGATTTAAATGCTCCTATGACAGCTATTAATCAGCAATATCAGCAGAAAGATCCTACCTTTACCCTTTGTGGCAGTGACCGTATTCATCCCGATAACGACGGGCACATGGTGATGGCCTATCTTTTCCTGAAAGCCCAGGGATTTGTAGGTAAAGAAGTAGCGGATATGGAGATTAATGCTAATAAAAAACAAGCCGTTAAGTCGGAAAATTGTACCGTTTCAAATATAAAGAAGAACGGAAAAGATTTGAGTTTTGACTATTTGGCAGAAGCTCTTCCTTATCCTTTAGATACTATTGCTCGTGGTTGGGGACAGAAAAAGAGCCAGGCAGAAGTGCTGAAAGTTGTTCCTTTTATGGAAGAGATGAACCGTGAAACGTTGAAAGTAACAGGACTGAAAGGCAATTATAAGTTGTTGATAGACGATGAAGAAATTGGAACCTGGAGTGGAGATGAACTGGCAAAGGGCATTAATCTTGCTGCTGAATCCAAAACTCCCCAATACCAACAAGCATTGACGGTGATGCACCTGAATGAATATCGTTGGGAAATTGAAAGAACATTCAGAGAATATGCGTGGTGTGAATTCGGCTTTTTCCAGCAAAAGGGATTGTTGTATGCTGACGACAGAAAAGCGATCGAGGTGATGGATGAAAACTTGGATAAAAACGTTTGGTTGAAGGGACGTCGTGATATGTATTCAAAGATGATGTTTGAAGCTGTCCGTGATGCTCGCCAACAGGAGATGGATGTTCTTATCAATAAGATTTATGAAATAAATAAGCCTGTTGTAAGAAAGATTTTACTTAGAAAGATGATGTGATAACAGCGTAGAAATACGATAGAATACTCACCGCAATGAGAAAGAATTCTCACTATAATGAGAACTTTTTCTCATTGCAATGAGTATTTTTTCTCATTACAGTGAGTATCGTTGAGAATATATGAATAGATAAGTACTCTTTGTAATACCCTGATAATGTACTCCTTATTGTAGCTTTTGCATTAAAGAGACTACCTTTATTGAATTCTTAAGGTTCTTAATCAAATTCCGTGCTACTTATTTATGTTCAATTACCTTATTCATGGCTATTCTGGAGTACTTTAAGATGCATATAGTTTGGATAATTTATTTGTTATTTCTAATATGCCGATATCCCTTTATCCATCGGCCTTTCAATGAGCTTTACTAGCACGGAATTTGATTAAGAACCATTCTTAATTCTTTTTCCAGAAATCGGAAGTGAAAAGTAGTAATACTGTAAACAATTCCAAACGTCCCAAGAGCATTAAAAAAGAAAGCAGCCATTTGGCGGCATCAGGCAATTCACTCCATGAGAAGGCCGGGCCGCATGTGCCGAGTCCCGGTCCCATATTACCCATACTTGAGATTACCGTTCCGATTGATTCTAGAAAACCGACTCCCAGCCCCATCATGATAAGTATGCTGATGATAGCGATGACTGCATATAAAAAAGTAAAGGCCAATACTGTAGACTGGATGGAAGGAGAAATAACCTGTTTGTTAACTCGCACCGGGAGCACGGCATTAGGGTGAAGAATATGTTTGAATTCGTTTTTCACAACCTGAAACAGGATAACCATACGAATACATTTTATACCTCCTGTTGTACTGCCGGCACAGGCTCCGATTATCATCACTATTAGAAGGCATCCCCAAAGGATAGAAGGCCAAAGCATATAATCGGCTGTGGCAAATCCCGTAGAAGTTTGCAAGGAAATCACTTGGAAAAGTGATTTACGGAACGCTTCTTCTATCTCCATAGAAGAAGTCTGATGAAGCCAGACTGCAATAAATATAGTAAAGAAAGAAACACACCAGAAATAGAATTTTAGCTCTGCATCATGAATGAACTTCTTTATTTTTCCATTGAACATCAACAGTAATAGCGTGAAGTTGATGCCCGAAAGAAACATGAAAATAGAGATTACATAATCTATATAGGGTGAGTGATAATATTCGATACTTGCTTGTTTGGTAGAAAATCCGCCAGTGCTGGTTGTCGTGAAAGCATGGCATATACTGTCAAACACACTCATACCTCCAAATACTAATAAGACAATCAATGTCCCTGTCATTCCGGCATAAATACCCCAAATCCATTTGGCAGTGATACCAATACGGGGATGCACTTTGTCATGAGTAGGACCGCTGGCTTCTGCTGCAAACACCTGAATCCCACCCACACCGAAAATCGGCAGAACGGCAATGGTGAAGAATACAATACCCAAACCGCCTATCCATTGTGTCATAGCCCGCCAAAAAAGTATTCCATGAGGCATTGACTCTATATTATTCAAGATGGTGGCACCCGTACTGCTGAACCCGGACATCGTTTCAAAAAATGCATCCGTAACACTTGGAATATACCCTCCTATATAATAAGGTAACATTCCGAAAAGGGAAAAGGTGACCCATGCTACACTGACTATGACATATCCATCACGGCGATTCAGGGATTTCACTGCGTCTTTCCCGATGGCGAGCAACAGAATACCGATGCTAGTGGTAATAGCCGATGAAACCAGAAAACTCTGCAAGTCATTCTCCTTATAAAAAAGAGAAACACCCCCACAACATAATAGCATAACTGTTTCTATCAGAAGCAGAAAACCCAGAATCCGGAATATCATCTTCGAGTTAATCATATACAAGTATTTGTTAATACTTAGTTAAAGAACTTCTCAATCTTTTTAATCATCATGCTTAGGCAGAATACGACTACATGGTCGCCGGGGCGGATTTGCGTATCACCTGTCACCAGGATACCTTCTCCGTTACGGATCATTCCTCCGATGGTGGTGCCTTTGGGGAGCCCCAGGTCTTTAATTAGGTGTTTGGTTATTTTGGCCCCTTCCGGTACGGTGAATTCTGCAACGTCCGCATTGGCAAAAGTCAGGCATTTCACATTAGACACGTCGGCGTCCAGCATCATTTGGTAGATATGGCTGGCAGCAATCATTTTTTTATTGATAACCGTGCCGATGTCGAGACTCTCTGCCATACCGATATAGTCGATGTTCTCCACTTCTGCCACCGTCTTTTCCACTCCCATGCGTTTGGCGGCGAGACAGGCAAGGATATTCGTTTCCGAGTTGCCGGTCAAGGCTACAAATGCTTCGGTATTCTTAAGCCCTTCCTCGATAAGCAGATCCATGTCGCGACCGTCTCCGTTGATAATCATTGTTTTGTCATCCAGTAGCTCTGTCAGACGGTTGCAACGGTTCAGGTCATTATCCACTATTTTCACCTGCATATAGTCCGGCACATATTGTGCGGTACGGACTGCGATACGGCTACCTCCCATAATCATTACATTGCGTACATCGGCATAGTCTTCTTTGCCGGCTATTTTACGTATATAAGGAATGTATTTGCGGGTAGTGGTGAAATAAACAATATCATGCAATTTAATAACATCGTCTCCGCGAGGGATAATCGTTTCCGTTCCGCGTTTGATGGCCACTACGTGGTAAGGAATGTTGGGACCGCCTAATTGGTGCAGCGGTATATTCAGGATTTCAGCCTTTTCGCGCATCTTCGTACCAATCAGAACCAGCGAACCTCCACAGAATTCCCACCATTGGCGTACCCAGCTCATGCGCATGGAAGATACGATTTCTTTAGCAGCCAGCATTTCCGGGTAAATCAGAGAATCTACTCCCAGCTTCTGGAAAAACTCTTTATTTTTGGGTAGAAGATATTCATAGTTGTCGATACGCGCCACTGTCTTTTTGGCTCCCAGGTTGGTAGCCAGCATACAGGCAGTCATGTTGCGGCTTTCGTCCGGTGTGACTGCGATGAACAGGTCGGCTTCTTTGACGCCCACTTCTTTCAATCCGGAGATGGAAGAAGGAGAAGCGGCAACAGTCAGCAAGTCAAAGTTGGCGCTAAGAGCACTTAGTTTCTCTTCGTCATCATCCATCAAGATAATATCTTGCTTTTCGCGCGATAACAGTTTGGCCAAATGGGTGCCTACGTTGCCGGCACCGGCAATAATAATCTTCATGTCAATTGATAAATTCTTTTATTTTAGTCAGAATCCCTTCTTCATCCATGCCGCACAGTTGGTACAGTTCGGCAACTGCCCCATGTTCTACAAATATATTAGGGATACCGATACGCTTCACGGTCGGTTTGTATTCGTTGTCTGCCATAAATTCGAGGACAGCGCTACCCATACCGCCTTTGATAATTCCGTCTTCGATGGTCAGGATACGTTGGAATTTACGTCCTGCCTCATGCAACAACTCTTCATCCAGTGGTTTCAGGAATCGTAAATCGTAATGGGCGATGGACAGACCTAAATCTGCTTCTGCCCGGGTGATGGCACGGGCGGCTACGTTTCCTATCGGTCCGATAGTAATCACTGCAAGGTCGCTACCCTCTTTCAGTTTCCGTCCTTTTCCTACCGGAATTTCTTCCAGCGGACATTTCCAGTCTACCAGTACGCCGCGTCCACGGGGGTAGCGGATCACGAACGGTCCCTTGTCCGGCAATTGTGCAGTATACATCAGGCGACGTAATTCATGTTCGTCCATCGGGGAACTGATAGTCAGATTAGGGATCGGGCGTAAACATGCCATATCAAAAGCTCCGTGATGAGTAGGACCGTCTTCGCCAACCAGTCCGGAGCGGTCGAGACACAAAACAACTGGAAGATTCTGAATCGCTACGTCGTGGATGATATTATCATGCGCCCGTTGCATAAAAGAAGAATAGATATTGCAGAACGGTTGCAGTCCGTCTTTTGCCATCCCTCCGGAGAAGGTAACCGCATGTCCTTCGGCAATGCCGACATCGAAAGCGCGTTTCGGCATTTTCTCCATTAGTATATTCATCGAACAGCCGCTGGGCATGGCGGGAGTGACACCGACAATCTTCGGGTTGGCTTCGGCAAGTTCCACCAGTGTATTTCCGAATACGTCCTGGAAAAGCGGGGGCATTCCTTCGGTGTTGGCAATGAAACGTTCGCCAGTGACGGGATCGAACTTGCCGGGAGCATGCCATTCGGTAGCGTGTTTCTCTGCCGGACCGAATCCTTTTCCTTTGATAGTATGCAGGTGCAGGATTTTAGGTCCTTGCATATCTTTGATATCACGTAATACTCTTGCCAGGTTCTTTACGTCGTGTCCGTCTATCGGACCGAAGTAACGGATATTCATCCCTTCAAAAATATTCTGTTGCTGGGCCGCCATTGATTTCAGGCTATTTCCGAAACGGATGAGTGCTTTGCGGCGTTCTTCGTTTAAAATGCCAAGTTTGAACAGCATGCGCGAGAGCTTGAAACGTAGCTGATTATAGCGGTTGGAAGTCGTTAAGTTGAAAAGATACTGTTTCATGCCTCCTACGCTGCGGTCGATTGCCATATCATTGTCATTCAGGATAATGAGCAGGTTGTTCGACGTGGCAGATGCGTTGTTCAGTCCTTCAAAAGCCAGTCCGCCACTCATTGATCCGTCGCCGATAATGGCTACTACATGGCGTTTGGCGTCTCCTTTCCGGGCGGCTGCGACAGCCATACCGAGAGCGGCAGAAATAGAATTGGAAGCGTGTCCGCACGTGAAAGTATCATATTCGCTTTCTTCCGGAGATGGGAAAGGGCGGATTCCTCCGAGTTTCCTGTTTGTGGAAAATGCTTCACGGCGTCCTGTAAGAATTTTGTGGCCGTATGCCTGATGTCCCACGTCCCATACAATACGGTCGTATGGTGTATTGTAGACGTAGTGCAGAGCTACGGTTAGTTCCACGGTCCCCAGGCTGGCGGCGAAATGTCCGGGGTTGCAGCAGAGTTCTTTAATAATGTCTTGCCTTAGTTCACCGCATACTTCCGGCAGTTGCTCTACGGTTAGTTTACGTAGGTCTTCGGGGTAATTGATGGAGTTTAACAAGTTATATGTTGGTTCACTATTCATGATTCTAGGAAATTTAGTGCAAAAATACGAAAAGAAAGTATATTCGACCTCCTTTTCGGCGAAAAACTTATTTTGTTTCCTACTGTCTAATCAGTCTGTAGTACCAATAATAAATGAATAAATGAGAGTAGGTTAACTATCCAGTTAATCTAAATGGTTACTTTTTATCAATGAACTAATCATTTTACATGTATGTCTTCTTGTTTTATTCCTTTAAATAATGGTTGGCACTCTTTGGCTATTTCATCCAATAATTGATTAGAAATATTCATTGATAACTGATTTGTATGAATGAGGGTTTTGTTGTTTCCTTTATGTAAATTATACCAATTATTCTCAACTTCGATTGTGCGTTCATCCCATTTAACCTCAAATAACTTCTGTAAATCAATAATATCTTTATATTGGCGGACATAATGACCGCAAGCTATTATGATGATAGGAAAAGACTTAAAAAAAGGGTGATTCAATAAATTTGTAGTCCTATTTTTGATAGATTCTGTAACTTCGGGGCTTTTCTTGCTATAAAGACTACATATACCACTGAATTCTGTAATAAAGCAATCCTTTAGAAAGTCTATTTCATCATTTTTTGTTCTATCTGGATGATTACTATCGATAGCCCTTATCCTATCTATAAGTTTTTGATAGTTATACCATGTAGTATTGGTCTCGTGATTTTCATTTCTTTTCCTTTGAGTGAATAGTTGTCCTTTAAAAGGAAATAATGGACTGAATTTTTCTTCTCTAGGGCATTCAGAAAACCAAGAGGGTATATTATCAGGATTTTGTTTGTTTGTTTCATTTATAATACTTAACCACTGTTCTCTGTTTTTTGTTATACTCAACTCATAAATGTTATCTTTATCATGTTCTGGATCAATAGCACATTCTTTGCCGATAATTAAAATATCAGCATCAGGATTTCCATAGCCAATGAATTCCGCCTTGTCATTATCTCTTATGAGTTCTTTGAAATAATAGTTTTTCATATTTTGGTTATTTGGATGTATAAAAATATTAATAGACTGGCCGTTGTTGTTTATGTTATTTTTTGATTTTCTCATTTGCTTTGTACGTTTCGGTGATCTTCCTTTTTAAAGTGATTAATTTAGTTATAGTTCTTCTCAATTCCTCTTTATATTGAAGAGTGTTTTCACAATCACCAACCGTTAAAGTTGACAATATATATAATTTCATATTGACAATCGTTTCAGCTGTCTGCTTACTAATGTTGAACTTTTGCATCAGACTTAGGATGGCTTTTGGAGTACTATTTTTATGTCTAATAGTGGATATAATTGCAGGGATGTTATCTATAATATTG
>ERZ1023666.585-NODE-585-length-14659-cov-28.704396_pt1 | contig 14659 bp, 9 predicted proteins | sample MGYA00380341_ERZ1023666 | MGnify/ENA primary metagenome ERZ1023666 (study PRJEB33179, sample SAMN07448983) | human gut metagenome | biome: Human-gut; feature: Human associated habitat; material: Faeces | host: Homo sapiens | place: India: Bhopal | collected...
TTATTCGTGAATTATTCATATTTGTAAAATTAATTTTGAACAGTTACTTATAATATGAATTTTGTAAAAACTGGCGATGATATTCATTTGTCATCAAAGGTCAATGAACTTTCTTTGTTTGATAAGAAACGAAAATTCGAAAAACCGATTTCCGCATCTGTGATTCCTGCTGGTTGTGTTATCGAGTTTTTTGATAAAGTTGTTGTTGTGAGGGGAAATAAAGTGCTAGATATAGAGTCAGAACCAGCTTATAGTGTTCGTTCTTATATGGCTTCGTTCAGATATCGTAATCTAGTTAGTATCACAAAGCAAAACTCTGTATCAATTCATTCGTTAGATCCGTTTGAAACTTATAGCTTTATTCCAGAAAAGGGAATTAACCTTTTTAGGGGAAATGAACGCTATGCTTTTAAAAACGTAGAACAAGAAGAATTGCCTTTCTAAGAGTTATAAAACTACTCTGTATATTAAGATAAGAGTTGAGAAGATAGAATATATTTAAATTAATAACTATGTTTTTATCTGAACTTAAATTATGGAATTTTAGAAAATACGGAATTCCATCTGGGGCAGATCTTAATACCTCAAAACCTGCATTGACTGTTCGCTTTCATGAAGGTGTAAATGTACTTATTGGGGAGAATGATTCTGGCAAGACGGCAATCATTGATGCTATCAGATATGTGCTTCATACAAAAAGCGGTGAGCCGATCAAAATTGATGAGAAGGATTTCTATAAGATTGAGAAAGGTAATCGCAGTCGATGCTTTAAGATTGTTTGTATCTTTGATGGAATTACTAAGGATGATGCTGCTCTGTTTTTGGAATGGTGTGGCGTTAAGGGGAAGATAGATGGAAGCAAGATTTTTACTCTTCATGTAACTTTGGCTGCACAAATGCTGGATGATGGAAGAATTATTCCTCGTTTTTATGCAGGTATGGGTGGTGAAGGCAATGTGATGCCATATGATGTGAGAAGCTATCTGAATGTTGTTTATCTGAAACCTTTGCGAGATGCTTTGCAAGATATGACGCATGGCTATAAATCTCGTCTTGCTCAGATCCTGCAAGCTCATCCAGTATTCGGAATCTCTAAATTAGATGAACAAGGTAAGCATCAGCTTGAAAGACATTATAATAGTCTGAAAACTGCTGTTGATGGATTCTTTGCATTAAGTGGAAATGGCGACGGAAAAAGTATCACAAAAACTCTGAATACTACCATCAAAGACCATTTCTTGCTGAAAACTGATTCAAAAGAAGCGGTTATTCAACTTACAGGAAACGAACTTGGAGATATTCTGAGGCAACTAGACTTGGTGATGGAAGATAATAAGTCGGGATTGGGGTCTTTGAACCTATTATGTATGGCAGCAGAACTTCTCCTCTTTTCGGAGGAAACTAGAGGCTTGAAGTTGACATTGATAGAAGAACTTGAAGCGCATTTGCATCCACAATTGCAGTTGAGACTGATAGACTATCTGGGGAGTGAAAGTAAATATGGGCAATTTATTCTGACCACACATAGTATTACGCTGGGATCTACGATTCCTCTTGAGCATATGATTGTACTTCGAGAAAATATGGCTTTGGCGATGGATAAAAATTCTACAGAGTGTTCTGATAGTGATTATCGGTTTCTTGAGCGTTTCCTAGATGCAACAAAAGCTAATCTGTTCTTTGCCAAAGGTTTGATTCTTGTAGAAGGAGATGCAGAGAATATCATGATTCCTACCATAGCAAAGATTATAGGAAAAGATTTGCATCAATATGGAGTATCTATTGTTAATGTGGGTAGTACAGCCTATAAGCGATATGTAAACATATTCAGACGTAAAGATGGAAATAAATATGGCATGCCTGTTTCTATAATTTCAGATTTGGATGTAAGGAGTATTGAATATTATCAAGATTCTGATAGTAAAAAAGGTAAGCAAATATATAGGATTACAGACAAAATAAAAGTGCAATTAGATGCGTATAATGATGTTGTGGATTTTTCGGCAATAAATACATTCTTTACTTCCAAAACTGATATGAATAATTTTATTGACCGCAATAAGCGTACACATACCATCAGTCAAAAGAAGAGAGAATCTATTATTCAAATTCTCTCTCAAAATTTTGAAAATATAACGGAAGCTGATATTGAGGCACTTCGAAAGGAGAGGAGTAAGAAGTTATCTGGTTTATACAATGACGAAATTAAAATATTTCTACCAAAGAAGTGGACTTTAGAGTATGAAATTGCGAATAGCAAACTTTGTAAGTTTTTAGCAGAAGCCATAGAACTTGCTAGGTTAGAGAAACTGGGTGTTACTATTGATGGCGCAGAAATAAAAAGGGCTAAAAATAAAATAGGTTCGAAAAAAATGAAAGATAACGATCCGACAACTTCTTATCAAATCTTTAAGCCTCTGAATGACGGAACAGTTTCTAAAGCAATAACTGCCCAATATTTTTCTCAGCTATTGGAGGATTATGTCAATATGGATGAACTTAAGAATCTTATTGAGTCAGATTCTTATTTGTCCTATATCGTAGAAGCAATTAAACATGTAACACGATAAGCTTATGCCTGACACTAGATTTGCAACAGATGAGGAAATCACTTATGCAGAAAAGATATTACTGCAAGATGATGAGACGTTTGATTCTGAGAGAAAAGAAGTTATCAAATGTAATGAGAGTAGGGATGTAGTAGCTTGCCCTGGTAGTGGTAAGACAACAACTTTGCTTGCTAAGTTGGCGATCATTGCCAAGAGAATGCCTTTGGAAAATGGAAGGGGGATCTGTGTGCTAACTCACACTAATGTTGCGATTGATGAGATAAAGAACAAGCTAAAGAACCAAGCGGATGTCCTTTTCAATTATCCCAATTTCTTTGGTACCATTCAAAGTTTTGTAGATAAGTATTTTGCCATACCTTATTTCAATTCTATAAGTGAGGTTCCTGTTAGTGTGATTGATGATGACAGAGCTTATGCAGTCATGAAGACCATTTATAATTCTTTATATAAAACATATCGTGGAGTTATACATAATGCTGTAAAAGAAAGGTTGTTACAATCCTTGCCAAGTGCAGAAAGAGAAAAGATGCAATATGATTTGGGTTTTAATCTCTTTTCGGGTTTATATTATGATTTTAATAGAAGTCGTTATTTAAAATCATCAGATGATACAAAAGCTTTTGCTTGTAATCCAAAAGTTAAGACCTATCAGCTAGCGGATAGTTTGAGACTTTCTTGCTGGAATAAAGGCATCTTGCGATATAAAGATGCTTATTCTTTGGCGAATGCTTATGCTGACACTTGTGTGGGATTGACAGATGCTATATCAAATAGATTTGCTTATCTGTTTATTGACGAAATGCAGGATAGTAATAGCATGCAATCAAATTTGCTTGATAAGTTATTTGATTCATCTAAGGTCGTGATACAGCGTTTTGGTGATCCTCATCAGGCAATCTATTCTGATACCAGTCAGAAAATGATATGGATTCCCCAAAATAATCTTACGATATCATCAAGTATAAGATTTGGCGATAATATAGCAAAAGTTCTGCGAACTATTTGTGATTGTGATAATAAGGATATGGCTGGCAACCCAAACATTTCTTCTTTAAGGCCGGTTCTTCTTGTATTCAATTCGCCTGAGAAGGTTCTTCCCAAATATGTATCTATTTTAAAAGAATGCAAGATAGGAGACAAGTCTGTATATCAGATAGCCAAGGAGATGCAAGAAGCTGATGGCTTGCATAGAAGTCGAATCAAGGCAATTGGATGGGTTGGTAGCAAAAAGGATGATGGATTATGTATCAAGTCTTATTTCCCTCTGTTTGATGCCAACTTAACAAATAATGGCAAGAAGAATCCTTCAAGTTTAGAAGACTTCCTTGTAAAGATACAAATGCAGGGGGTGAAGGAGATTGAGGATAGGATTCTAGAAGCTTTTTGTTATGTACTTAATATGTATGACATTCATTATTCTGTAAATTCCAAGGATGTTCAATTTACCAAAACAAGGTTGTTAGCTTATCTGAAACAACATAATGAGATGGGATATGTTTCGCTTAAGAAAAAACTAGGAGAATGGATTCTTCGTATTATGTCTGATGATAAATCAACTGATACTCAAGTTAAATTGTCTGTTACAGATTATATTAATCATGATTTGCAAGCTATATTTGGCTATGATGTAAGCAATTCTAAATTAAAACAGTTTCTTGACGCAAATGTAACGTCTAATTTTTCTGAAAATGCAGACATGGAGATAAATAATGTCTATGTTGAAGATGGGGTTAAAGTTCCTGTACAAACAGTACATTCTGTAAAAGGGGAAACTCATGTTGCAACTTTGTATATGGAGACATCGTACCATGACAAGTGTGAAAGTGAAAGGTTAGGTGAACAAATGGCAGGTATAGCCTGTCAGCAAGAAGCAGGGAAATATATATTGCAAACTCTTCGTTTAGCTTATGTGGCTATAAGTCGCCCTCGATATTTGCTTTGTATGGCTATTACCAAAGAGCACTTTGATAAGTTGAACCTTGAGCAGCTCAATAAGTATTGGGATATTAAATATGCAGATTAATATGTTTGATCGTAAAATAAAACCGAAATCCTAAAAGTAAATTGATTTGCTCTGGATAATGTATTTAAAGAGACTGAAAGATTAACATATGGGCGAAAGGCTCCCATCCCCCTTTTTATCATAAGCTACTTTTAGGGAATGGGGGCTTAGTTGCCTTTTTGGGGGGTTATAAGAGGCTGGTAAAATGCAAATAACGAAATTGGAAAGAGAATTATCAGAATTCGTCAGAGAATGGATTGATGCACGATGGCAAAAATGGTCTTTAAACTATAAAGCAATTCGTCGTGATAGAAGAACAGGTATCTATAGTTTGAATCAAGGTGGAAAACTTTTGGATTATCTTGATTCCATTATGGGTAATCTTGAAGATTATTTAGATATGGATAAAGGACAACACCTGATTCCTTCAAAGTTTTCTTCTATCAATCAATTCGCTCAGTTTCTTCAGAATTTCACTCAATATCTCCGAGACAACTATTATCTTATTGAGATAAACTTCAATAAGGAGCAAACAGACATTATCGTTGCTGATATTGCTAATATGGTTAATGAGATTATTGAGATGTCAAATCGATGCTTGGACATTATATTAGTTGATGACAATGTTCCAATACCATATCAACAAGTTAAGAAAAGTTTGTATAATGGAGATGTCAAAGAGTTCATCAGTCTGCTTAATAGTATCATAAAGAGCATACCCTATCTCATACATAAAGAGAAATTCAATGAGGGATATTTCCATTCTTTCTTCCATGTTGCATTAACGTTGATAGGTATGCGTCCTTTATCAGAAGTGGCTACTTCCGATGGTAGAATCGATATGGTTATAAACTGTCCAAAGACTATTTATATCATGGAGTTCAAGTATTCACCGAACGACAAAGATTTGTCAAAGGTAGCTTTGGAACAAATCAAAAGTAAGAAATATCACCAACCATATATCATACAACAGAAGCCTATTGTTGGTATCGGTTATTCTTTTGGTGAAGGAACACGAGAAATAACAAATTATAGGGATGAGACTTTGTATGTTCCAGGAATCATCCTTGAATAGTTAACGATGATAATATGAAAGCAAATTATTACATTCATCAGCTGAGAGACGAAAGGGCACTTATGCTCTTTTCTTATCTTCAGATCTTGCCTGAAAATTCTGCATTCTCAGAAAGGCTGATGGCTTGTTCTTTACAGGCTATCATTGATTTGAAGCATCATCACAAATTGAATTGGAAAGCCTTGGATTCGATTATAGAGAATGGAACTCAGATTGAAGACCCTCAAGAGCAGATGTTCACTCATCTTGTTGGTTCTCCATTAGGCTCATTTATTGTGTTTCCTGGTCCTTTTCAATTTTATCAATACCAATTAACAAGATTTTTGAATTTGAGTAGATTGTTGAGAATTGACAATAAACAATTGAATGTTGTCTATTTTTTGTTAAGTCTATCTCAATCCATTGCTCAAAAGACGAATGCTAAAAGGTATTCTGTTGGTGTGCCTGAACAAGAATGCGTCTTTATTCCTGACCGTACAGAAATAGAGGCAAAATTGAATTGTCTTTGTTTTTCAAGGGGAGAAATGGAAGAACTTGTAAATAAATACAATTTGTCTTATGATGATATAGAGAATCTTACTTTCAAGGTTAAGCGTAAAGCCCTACGTATCGAACAGGCAGGAAAAGGATATAGCGACGCTATTACCTTAACTCCATTTTATAAGTATAGTGGCGGATATATCTTACTAAGTCCATCAGCACTCTTGCATTCTGCATATCAAAAATGCAAGCAAGTTCTTATTGAAGAATGTGGGTTGGGCAATTTGACTGAAGGATTCTCAAAAACGTTGTTCGATGAGACGGCTTGTTTGCTCAGGAAAGTACCAGAACCATTTTTGGGTAAAATAGATTTAGAAGGCTTAAGTTTCTTGCTATATAGAGAAGATAATGAGAATATATTCTGTGTGTTTCCTTATTTGGCTGAAAAACAATATGATATAAAAAGATGCCAATTACTTATTGATAGCTATGTAAGAGAATATATACAGTCAACAGGTATCTCTATGTTTTTGATCATATACTCTCAAATTGAAGATGATAATCTTGCTCTATATGCTCCCCAAAATACACTGGCTTTTAGCATTGATGACTTTTCTGTGATATTAAATCAGCCTGATGTAAATCTTAACACTCTCTATTATTATCTGCAAGATAAGCAAACTGTAAACGCTGGTCCTTTTACTCAAGAGATAGATTTGTTTGCGTATTACATTCAAAGACGCCAGACCTTTTATCTGGAGGAAATGCCAACTCTTATGATGGTAGAAATCGGTATGGCAAGGAAGATGCGCGAAAGGTATTATACGGAGAGTGATATTAGATATGTTGAATCGGCGTTATTTAATCGTGTCATACCTGTAAGGCATATTCAAGATATTCCTGGTGATATACCAGCATATGCTCCGCTCTACGCTCCAAGTGGAATCATGTTCTTTATGATAGAACTTGGAAATTATAGACTTACGATAAAATACGATAATACTAAATGTGAAAACTATGAAATAGTTCATAGCATTGCTTTATGGTTGTATGCAATATGGAAGGTAAAACACATATCTGTATTATGTCAACATATTGATGTTATCTTCATGGAAGGAGCAAAGGACTCCATAAGACAAGCTAATGAGTATGTATATTTTATAACATTGGATATCGAAAACATCTTTAAATGTTGTGGACAAGATATAGAAGAGCAGATTCTTCTACACTTTGTGAAACTTTTGCAAAACCAAGGAGCTTTGTCTGAAAATATCTCAGAAGAATTAATTCATGAAATGTTTGTGGAATCTAATGGCCATTTCATGGTGGCAGATGCAAATGATAATAATCCGTTATTAGTTCATGATGGTGTGACAGCTTGCCATTATCTGAGTGGTAGATGGGCTGATAAAATCTTGGATGAAATTGCAAATTTCCTAGATTATAAAGGAGAGGAAAAGCAACTTTCTGTTGAGGAATCCAAGGCTGTGATGATAGAGGTAATTGGGTATTTGGAAAATGAGGCAAAACAAATATTATCTACTGGAAGTACAGCAAAAATGTTGGAGAATTGTCTGGCTTTGCACCATGCCATGATTTACTGGTCTCGTCTAACAAATTTTCGATACGATATCATTTCGCAAGCTTATCACTATATTGGTTCTGAATTTAAAAACCAAGCAAAGTATCTGAATGATTATACAGAGATGAATATCCTGTCTCAAGGACTGATAGAATATATCATACAATCAGACTTTCATTCAGATGAAGCCTCATTCTGTATTAATACATTTGATAGGTTGTTTGCTATCATGCACCATATTGTCAATATGAGTATGTATTTTGACCTGTTGAATAATGGCCAATCTGATTCAGAGATAGTATTGTTGAAAAACGGTAGAATCGTATTTCCTAAAATGATAGAAAATATAAATATTCCATATTTTACAACATTACGAAAACGCACTATGGAATATAGGGAAGTTCTGGTTAGACAGCATCAGCTATTGCCAAGATATGAAGTTGATAGAACCGAGAAGAAATTCAAAGAAGCATTTAAGGCAGAGTTTGGTATAGATATTGAGATTCTGTTTCAAATTCAAGGTAGGAGTATTGATTTCGCAAATAATAATAAGGAACCGATAGTAGTAATTTCAAAAGATCTTTTTGAAGAAAAAATTCTTGCCGAGTGCCTTCATGCAGAGCAATTTCGAATGTTTTATGAGCATTTTGTATTATCAAAAGATGCCTATGCAGAAATGCCTGAATATGAAAAATTTCTGCAAAGATATAATCGTAGCGTACAATTGTCATCAAGACCTTGGGTGCAATATGAAGATAAAGTCTTATACTCTGTCAAGAGCATATATGTTAGTTGTCAAATTCTTCTAGAAAGAATTGATGCTGGTACTATAAAGCGTAATTCCAACTTGATGAGAAATTATATCGGAAATATAAGTGAGAAAAAGGGACATCTTTTCACGCAAAATTTGGGTAAATATTTCAAATCATTGGAAGAGGAAGATATAAAGGTAAACATGGAGGTTCAAATATGTCCTGGTAAACCTTTGTGTGCAGAAGAAAATCTTGGTGATATTGATGTGTTGCTTATCGATTCTAAGCGCAAGAAGATAGTATGTATTGAAGCAAAGGACTACTATTGTGCAAGAACTATTTATGATATGATTTCACAAAATATAAAGATAGAGAAAGCATTGCCAAAGGTTATACGTAGGGATGAATGGTGTCGGGAACATCGGGATTTATTTAAATTCTATTCTAAGGATATTGATGAATCTTATGATGTGAAGACTGTATTTTTGACTTACGAAGAACCTACATATAAATACTTTAAACATTCTGTTGAGTATCCTATAACAATGTTATCAGCTTTCGATATTATCAAAGATTATCATATAGTTTTCCAATAAAGTCAAGTTTGGCAATGAACTATACTGAAATGGCAAAGGCATCCGATTATTTCAATCCGGTTTATTTTACTAGATTTTTCAACGATAAGTTGAAACTCAAAAAAGGAGGTGGGCTTGATGGCTTAACGCCTACAACCTTTTGGAAGCATTATGCAAAAGAACTGGCTGATATAGCTAGCAGATGTTTGAATGGAACATATAAGTTTTCTGCTTATAAGGAGAAACTGATATTAAAAGGAAAAGATAATTTTCCTAGAGTACTGTCTGTACCCTCGCCATGTTGTGCGGGATGGGAGCCTTGCTAAAGGTGGGGACTGCATGGGGTGGGCTTACAATAATGGGATTATAGATAATTGATTTGTGGGTAATTGGCAGAAATTTTGCTGATTTTTTTCTATTATCTTGGAGGTTTCAAGAAAAAGTGTAACTTTGGTTGCATGTTAATAAACTAAATAATAGGAGATAAGATTATGACAGATACTGAATTTGAACAATTGTTGCATCAAATGAGCAAAGAGGATTTGGACAATTGGCATAGGATGAAAGGACAGCCTTTTGATACTTTTGCTAATGCTATAGCAGGAGGAACAATAGCTAATTTAGCTCCCCCGTTTGATGTGTATATTAATTATACTGGTAGCTTAATTGATTTTTATAAAAACTTTTTTCAACGATATCTCCAGTGTTTAGAAGATATAGATTCTGATACGTGGGAGTTTGTCAATAGTTGTATGAGTGTATTTATAAAATATAAAGGTGGGCCATTGGTCGATTTTGATTTAGTTGCAGAATGTAAAATGCTCATGGATTCAATAATAAAATCACTAAGTGCATATTTTAATGGTTCTCCAAATATGGCTTATAGGATATTGGAACATACCTTTGCTGATAAGAATTTCCATTTATTGAAGACTCTTCCACAAATCCAATATCTTGGACCTCTTTATCGTGTGCGTGGTGTACGAAATCTAAGCGCACAGAAAGATTTGTTTCATACTCCTTTTGAGTCAAGAAACAGTTGTGGTAGCTATCGGTATAGCATATTGGGATATCCTTCTTTATATTTGGCTGGTAGCATTGAAACTGCATTGGCGGAGAGTCGAATTATTGATAATCAATATTCTGTCATGCTTTTCAGAAGTAATGAAATCTTGCAATGTATAGATTTGTCTCTACCAAGCAGAAAGTTGTCCTTTTGGGAACGATATAGCCTAGTATTGTTTTATCCATTGATTTTTGCATGTGGTTTGAAAGTAAAAGAAGAGAATAAACCGTTTAAGCCAGAATACGTCATTCCACAATTGCTTTTCCAAGTTGTCAGTGAGTGTTCAGATTTGATGGGGGTATCATATACCTCTACTCGTATGGAGAATCCTGATTATCGTAATGGAAAACAACGAAACTATGTACTGAAGGTTCCTAATGCTGATACTGCTAAAGGTCAATCGCTTGAACTAGCTGGAAAGTTTAAATGTACGATGCCAGTAAGTCCACATGACAATGAGGATGCTCTGTCAGTTGAAAACAGACTAGGAGGTATGGAGTTATTTGAAATAAAATTTAACTAATTTTTTATCTACGAGAGTAAAATTTCAATGTCAGAACTTGTCAAGTTTGTATGATATGTTTCTTGTTGGATAACAATGAATGATATAATTGTTATTTTCGCTTTCCAGAGATATTGCCTTGGGTGTAAGGTAGATATGGGTAGGGTGGTTGCTTGTATGAACTGGCAGCTATTGTTTTCTTTTGCTTCCAAGCAAGTTTTGCTTGGACTTTGTTTCGATGGTATTGAACGACTTGGGAAGGAGTAGCCTGATGAGTTGAAGCAGAATACGATAGATTGGAATCTGCTGATGCCCTGGATGGGTAAGGCGCAACAGATTCGCAGGCAGAACATGAAGGTGAATGTGGTGGCCGGTAAGCTCTTCTCTATGCTGAGGAATGATGGACTTAGGTGCTGTGTACTGAAAGGCCAGGGTAATGCCTTGATGTATCCAAAGCCTTATTCTCGTACTCCTGGTGATATTGATGTTTGGGTGAAGGCAAGTAGAGAGCAGCTTGTTGAATATGCCTCCAAGAAGTTCAAATTGGATGATGACATCAGGTTTCATCACTTGGAAACTTCGATGGATGGGGTGCCTGTGAAACTGCATATCTTTCCTTGTGTCTTGAATAATCCCATTCATAATGCTCGTTTGTAGAAGTGGTTCAAGCAATATGCTGACTTGCAATGCTCAAATGTCATAAGCTTACCGGATGGAGCAGGGGATATTGCTGTACCAACAACAGCATTCAATGTGGTTTATCAGCTGAGTCATCTCTATCATCACTTCTTTGATGAAGGTATTGCCATGAGGCAGATTATTGATTACTATTTTGTCTTGTTGAAGGCGGATGGTAAGAATCTATTTAATAAGACTTCGTTGTTTCGCGAATTAAAATACCTCGGGTTATGGAAGTTCGCAGGGGCAGTGATGTATGTATTGCATGAGGTACTTGGGTTACCAGAGTAGAAGATGATAGCTCCAATAGATGAGAGGAGAGGCAAGTTGTTGTTATCAGAGATACTGGAATGCTATAAAGATTATGGCATGCTGAGGAATAATTTTGTTATTTGAATTAGGTTATGGTTGGTATATTAATGTGTCATTCTTATTTGTTGGATAGTATCTTAGAGCGAAATGATAGTTTGAATTTTCTGCGTATGAATGATTGGCAATTTCCTATGAGCAAAGTTGCCCATGATACTATTACTGTTTTTTCTGATAATACACAAAGGGATATTTTAAATCGCTTAAATGATATCTATTTAGATGGAATTGGGTATAGCGATGTTGTCGGAATTATTGTTTTTCCCTTGATAATAGCATTGTTTGCTTTCTCTTTTCCTTTTATCTTCGATAGAATTAATCAAATAAACGACAAGTATCAGTCCAAGCTATTATCTAATCTTTTTAGTTCGTCTTGGTTGTACAGACTATTTTGGAAAGCAAGTTCTTGTTGTATAACTTATGTCATAATTTATGGGGGCTGTTCTTTGTTTTTTAAAGAGAGTTTCCTGGTACAATATACTATATTTTGGAATAGTATTTCATTATTGATTGCAAGTATTTATGCTCTCTTAGTATGGTCTTTTGCTAAACGGTCCATAAAATACAATAATCCAGAACGGTTATTAGAGATTTTGGATGCAAGATATAAATATGAACAAAAGGTTGCGAGACTTTCGAAAAGGTGGATGGGGTTGAAAATAACTTTTAGGTATTATCTTCACAGAAAAGATACGGAAGGTAATGCTATCATGAAATCTACAGAAAAAATGGTATCAAAATGGAAAGAGGAAGCCCCAAATGAATCTTATATAAAAAGGTTGTATGAGGTCGCACGATATTCTGTAAAGCATGACGATTTTGGATTGTTTCAGAATATTCTTACTCGACTTGATAAAACTATTGAACGAGAAAAGAATAGTATATCAACTTGGAATTTGAAGAAGGATGCAGATGAGGTAATAAAAGAATCTGCGGTACATTATTTGACAATGGGATTCTTCAAGGATTTAATGTTTGATTTTACGCCATTTTCAAGTGGGTATTTGTCCAATGAATCTATTGTGTTTAAAATGGTTGGTGCTTTTAACAGAACAATGTATTTGGCTCATAACGATGCTTGGTACTTGGCTACCTGTTTACGTAGAATGATAGACAAAAACAATGTTGATTTAATTTTCAAATACCTAGATTATACAAATTACTATTTTAAATACCTTCTAAAATTGCCGCAAATTCATTATATAAAGGGAGGAAAGATAATTTATAGATATATAGTAGAGAAAAAATCATATGAGTCATGGGCTAATTTGGCTGTATTTCATTATATCTCTATGGCTTATGGCTTTGAAAAGGAAAAGCACTATCTACTTGATATTCTGTTAAATTATGAGAGAACATATTTTCCTTCTTTATATCCAATAGAAGGGGCTAATATATTGATAATGTATGCTCAAAGTCTGAAACAATGTATTAGTAGTTTTTTAAGTGAGCAGTTATGTGATAAAAACACTGATATAGTACAAATGCTGACACGATACACTTCGGCATTGCTTCTTTTAATGTCAAAAAAAGATAGCACGAACTATTTTGTGTCGATATCTGTTACGGCTGAGTATATTAAAGCAATAGAAGAAAGACGAGATAATCTTAAGGAAGCTGCTGAGAGCATAAAACAACATAATAAAATAGCTAATTTATATCCCTATATAAAGGATGTGGATTTTAATAGCTTATTGGAAAATTATATACAGCAAATGAAGTCCATCAATGATATGCCAATTTTGAAGGATCAAGGAGGTGTTGTTAGGAAAAAGGTTGGCTGCAATATAGTGAAGAAAATTTATAAATTGTTTAGCGGCAATTCAACGAATAGCAAATCCGTAAAAGACTTGTATTGTATGTCACTAAATAATGTGATCATTGATGATTTCAAAAACCGTTTCACACAATTTGAAAGAGATGTCTTAAGATATATCCCTAAAGGATTATTTGTAGAAAATGCAAGGAATAAGAATGAAGAGGAATTGGTAAATCCTTGCCAACTTCTTGTTCATAAGTTGATGTTCCTTGATGCTAAGTCATATAATTGTGGTCGAAACATCTATTATGATTTTGTCGAGTTGATTTCAACTCGATTTGTATATTTGGCTTTATGTGTTTTTAGTAAAATGAATATGCATAAAGGGACCCTTAAAGTTTCTGATTTTGACTTGTTTTTTGAGAAATTTACACATGGAAAGAAGGAGAATTATGTATTAATAGGAATTGCTGCTCCTTTTGATGCTATTTTAAATACCACTCGTGTACGAAAAGATGTATTTTATCGTCAAACGGTTCCATATATAGAGATAGAAGCTATTGGTAAATATGATTTGCTTAATGATTTGGAGTCATTTGAATTTTTCCAGGGCAGCTTGTTAATAATAGCTAAGTCTGATTTACCATCTATCGTGAATTCTACAAATGAAAATATTAGCTTTGACTTTAAAGAAGAATGTGACAAATCTAAAATGAAGATGAATGTCAGAACAACTGTAGATGTACACAAGAAAGTTCTTTTCAATAAAATGGCTGATATCGCAGTTGTTAAAATAAAACCAATGTCTCATTAAGCAAAATTGCAAACACTCAGACAATAATTAAAAAACATTGCAAAATGAAAACAAACACTCAAATAGACAAGATAGATAAAGTTCTTTCAAAAATATCGGGCAAGGAGATGAAAGGCTTTGTGCGGCAGTATGCAGCTACGCATGAGGACTTCGCTACCGCTTTGGTGGAAAAATATTGGAAGCCGGAGCGTGGTAACTACAAGGAGCAGGTGGAGGCTTGTTTTGCCCATGCTGGTGTGTTGGGTAAGAGATTCGGACAACCCCAATTGGACTGGAGGAAGATAGAGCAAGACTTGGCTGCAATGATGAGGAAGGCCAAGAGCATGAAGAAGAAAGGTAATCTGATAGATGCTGCCTTGATTGCTGGATATGTGATGACCATCACTTGCCGAGAGTTCAAACACGACCATCTGGCTTATACTCCTGCCAGATATG
>ERZ1023666.590-NODE-590-length-14538-cov-8.682801_pt1 | contig 14538 bp, 10 predicted proteins | sample MGYA00380341_ERZ1023666 | MGnify/ENA primary metagenome ERZ1023666 (study PRJEB33179, sample SAMN07448983) | human gut metagenome | biome: Human-gut; feature: Human associated habitat; material: Faeces | host: Homo sapiens | place: India: Bhopal | collected...
AGGATCTGCGTCTTTTACAAATTTTCCTGCATAAGGGGTCTCTGCGGTCAGATCACCCTTGCCGTCTACGAACTGTACGAAGGGCAGCTCGTAATTACGTCCGATACGGCTGTCGTCTTCACCGAAAGCCGGTGCGATATGAACGATACCGGTACCGTCGGTCATGGTTACATAACCATCGCAGGTTACGAAATGTGCCTTTTTCTTCTGCTTCTCAGCGGCATCTCCCGCACACTTGTACAGAGGCTCGTACTCCTTGTACTCCAGATCCTTACCAACATAAGTCTCCAGTACTTCGTAAGCATCCTTGCCCTCTTCTGCAAGACGTCCCAGAACCTTGTCTGCCAGTGCCTTTGCAATATAATAGGTATAACCGTCGGCGGCCTTCACCTTCAGGTAGGTCTCCTCCGGGTTCACACACAGTGCCACGTTGGAAGGAAGAGTCCAGGGGGTGGTGGTCCATGCCAGGAAATATGCATCCTCGCCCTTTACCTTGAAACGTACGATAGCAGAACGCTCTTTGACTGCCTTATAGCCCTGTGCCACTTCGTGGCTGGACAGCGGGGTTCCGCAACGAGGGCAGTAAGGAACGATCTTGAAGCCCTTGTACAGAAGTCCCTTATCCCAAATGGTCTTCAGTGCCCACCATTCGGACTCGATGAAGTTGTCATCGTAGGTAACATAAGGGTTATCCATGTCAGCCCAGAAACCAACGGTACGGGAGAAATCTTCCCACATTCCCTTGTATTTCCAGACGCTCTCTTTACATTTGTCGATGAAAGGTGCCAGACCGTATTCCTCGATCTGCTCCTTGCCATCCAGACCCAGCAGCTTCTCAACTTCCAGCTCTACGGGAAGTCCGTGAGTATCCCAGCCTGCCTTACGGGGAACCATATATCCCTTCATGGTACGGTATCTGGGGATCATATCCTTGATGGTACGGGTCTCTACATGACCGATGTGGGGCTTACCGTTGGCGGTAGGCGGTCCGTCGTAGAAGGTATAGGTCTCGCCTTCCTTACGGTGTTCCATACTTTTTTTGAAAATGTTGTTGTCTTCCCAGAATTTCTCGACAGCTTTCTCACGGTCTACGAAATTCAGGCTTGTGGGTACCTGCTTGTACATAGTGCGCTTCCTTTCTTAAAAAAAATGGCTCCGTCCCGTAACAGGACGAAGCTCATGCATTCGTTAACCACCTCTTACAACATACTTCCCATACGATTCCACATGTGTAATCTCACAGGAGTGATATGCTTCCCGGTAACGGCGGGATTCCGTTCAGAACTACTGACCTGGGCTTTTGTTCTGACAGCTCAGAAGTGATTTTCACTTTTTCCCTACTCGCACCGGTCTCTCACCATCACCGGCTCGCTTTGCCTTTCTGCGGAAAAGTTACTCTCTTCGTCAATGCATTTTTGATATACCGCTATTATATATCTCATTTTTTTGCGTTGTCAAGCCGGATGTTATGATTTGCTTAGAAAGCTTTTCTTTCTTGCTTTTCCGACATTTATTTCATATAATTATTTTAAGACTGATATGTGTACCGATCTTACTGGAAGGGGCAGCGATTCTATGGAAAATACGCAAAATACGCCGAAAAGAAGCGGTGGTAAAATATCATATACTCTGCAGGCGATCGGCCTGATTCCCCTGCTGGCGCTGGGGATCGTCATGTTATTTTTCACTTCCCAATGGTTCACAAAAACTATGTATCAGGAAGTGGAACGTGAATTGTATGATGCCACAAAAAGTGCCACTACACTTCTGAACGCTGCCTATCCCGGCGATTACCGGCTGGAAGGTGATGTTGCCTACCTTCTGTATAAGGGCGATGTAGATATCACCCGTGAATATTCTCTATTTGATCAATTCAAAGAGGATACCGGACTGGACATCACCCTGTTCTATCAGGATACCCGCATTCTGACGACTCTGTATAACGCCCAGGGTGACCGCATTGTCGGCTCCGGTGCTCCGGATGTGGTGATCCGTGATGTCCTGAATACCGGTGAAGATCATTTTTATATCAACACTCTGATCAATGGAAAGACTTATTTTTCCTATTATAGTCCTGTCCGCAATCAGGACGGCAGCATAGTTGGCATGCTTTTTATAGGAAAATCCAGTGCCGCCGTATCTCAATCCATTCAACGTTATGTCTATCCGCTGACATGGCTGATCATCGGTTTTGTGGCTCTCGTGGCTGTCTGCATCTATTTTTACACCAGAAGATTCGTGGCTGTATTACTCCATATTCACAGCTTCCTGTCGGAGGTAGCCTCCGGGAATCTGAACGCCACACTGGATCATTCCGTAACAAAACGCAGTGATGAATTAGGTGATATCGGTCGCTGTGCCCTGTCCATGCAGCGCTCTCTTCGTACCATGATCGAGCAGGATGCCCTGACCGAGCTGTACAACCGACGCAGCGGGGAAAAAAGGCTGCGCCAGATCTTCGAGGAAGCCCAATCTTCCCGCCATTCTTTTGCGCTCGCCATCGGAGACATTGACTTTTTCAAAAAGGTTAACGATACCTACGGTCATGAATGCGGGGATGCCGTGCTGAAAAATGTTTCTGCCCTGCTAAAGCAGCATATGTGGCGCCGTGGCTTTGCCGCGCGTTGGGGTGGTGAGGAATTTCTACTGGTATTTGAAAATGTAGATCTTGCAGAAGCACGGAAACAGCTGGAGCTTCTCATGGACAAAATCCACGAACTGGATACACTCTACGAGGGGCAACACGTGAAGATAAATATGACCTTCGGACTGGTCTGTGAGTCTGACAAAGATGTTCATACATTATTAAAAGAAGCTGATGAGAAATTATATATCGGTAAGACAAACGGTCGTAACCAGGTGGTATCTTAACCCGGTTACGACCGTTTTTTATTTGTTTCTGATCTTGTTATCTTTAACCTTGCAAGCATTCCGGATTCAACAGGAAATCATAAATATTGATTGTCAGAATACCATATTCATCATAATATGGCTGCACAATATCTTTTGTAATGACAATTTTCTTAAAAGAGTCATCAATCTTCCGGAACGGTCGGATTTCCTGCGTCCGCTTTGCTTCATCCGGAAGAGAATATGCCGATTGAATGTAATATCTGGCAGAACCAAGATTGCAGACAAAATCCACTTCCAGCTGCCTGCGGTTTACCTTTCCTTCCAAATCTTTTTCTGCGATAGGGACAACACCTACATCCACACTATATCCCCGCATCCGGAGTTCGTTATAGATTACATTTTCCATGGAATGTGTCTGCTCCAACTGCCGGAAATTAATTCTGGCATTCCGAAGCCCCAAATCAGAAAAATAATATTTCTTAGGAGTCTCTATATATGACTTTCCCTTAATATCATAACGCTGTGCTGACTCTATCAAAAAAGAATCTTCAAAGTAATCCAAATATTTCTTTATGGTTGCAGAAGTAATTTTAGATTTCTTCACGGTTTTAAAAGTGTTCTTTAGTTTTTCCGGATTGGTCAACGAACCGATCGCAGAGGAAAGAATATTTAGCAGATCTTCCAATTCCCCAATATTCTTTATACGATTCCGTTTCGTAATATCACGGATATAAATTTCGTTAAATAAATTCTGCAGCGATGTTGCCTTATCCACGGCACCATCCCGCAGAACCACTAATGGAATTCCACCGTAAAGCATATATTCAGATAACCCGGTATATTTATCTCCGTTATAAACAGACATAAATTCAGCAAAGCTGAGAGGGTACATATGAATTTCATCACCCCTGCCTGCAAATTCCGTAGCAATATCCTTTGACAACAGTTTTGCGTTACTTCCCGTCACAAACACATCAATATTCTCTTTACGAAGGTATCCATTCAAAACAGCCTCAAAACAATCCAGCATCTGAATTTCATCCAACAGCAGATAATATATTCCCTCTCCTGTAGTTTTCGACCGAATATATGCCATAAATTTCTCCGGATCCACACCCCGCTTTTCCTTTTCGATCTGAATAAGACTTTCACCGATCAGGTAAAGATCATCCGCAGAATCAAAGGCAAACCGTATGATATGGTCTGCTTCCACACCGGAATCTAACAAATGATGATAGAAAATGTTATTCAGCAGATAAGACTTACCACATCTTCGAATACCGGTAATCACCTTGATTAATCCATTGCTCTTTCTTTTTATTAACTTTTCCAAATAGAAATCTCTGCGAATATCCATATATTTTCTCCCTGGAATAGATTTTTGCAACTGGTTGCACTTTTCTATTCTATTATATGGATAATTTAACTGAAAATCAATATACTTGCTTCATTTTTGGAAAAGATTTTTGCAGTTGGTTGCACTTTTCTATTCCAAATTGTAAATAAACAAAGTAATTATTTATTGTTCCATCTGTCTGCCCAGGAAGCCTGCCGCAGACAGAGCCAGTTTCTGCTCCACTTCTCCCATTTTGCTCTTCCCGTCATTTTCCAACAGGATCACACTTCCGATGATGTCCCCTTCGCAGATGATCGGCGTGATCAGCTGCCAGGCATAGTCCACGGCAATGTCTTCCGCAATGTTGACATAGTTGCGGTCTCCTTTTGCGGCAATCACAGTCTCTCTATTATTGACCTTCTCTTCCAGTTGACGGCTCACGGATTTATTTAACAGCTGCTTACAGCCTCCTGAGACGGCGATGAACTGGTCTCTGTCCGCGATCAGTGTGGCATGTCCCGACACCTGTGCCAGGCTCTCCGCATACTGTTTGGCAAATGTGGTCATCTCTCCGATAGGGGAATATTTTTTCAGGATGACCTGCCCCTCTCTGTCGGTGAAGATCTCCAGCGGATCACTCTCTCTGATGTGTAACGTGCGGCGGATCTCCTTCGGGATCACGATGCGTCCCAGGTCATCTATTCTTCTTACAATTCCAGTTGCTTTCATCATTTTTTCCTCCATGACATATTGCGTAAGATAAATCATCATCTCGCATTACTAATCATTAACGTTGCAGTTAGTATGCGAAATGCAGGAAAAAATATACTTTAAATTGCCAGATACACCGTCATTCAGCAGTGCCATTACTGGCTTATATTTATAGCAGTTCTGTATTTTTCCTCAGAATTATTGTTTTATATTAAAATTAAAATGCATCCATTCAATTTTCACTCTTGCATTATCGAATTTTTCAATTCTCAATCAGACTATTTCGTACTGTATTTTCCTTATTTCTATGTTACACTTATTCTGTTTACGACAATTTTTTATGGGAGAGTTTAAACTATGAATCACAAAAATAATAACAGAAGTTCATTTTCCGGCAAGATCGGCTTCGTTCTGTCGGCTGCCGGAGCATCCGTAGGCTTAGGCAATATCTGGCGTTTCCCGTATCTGGCAGCCAAATACGGCGGCGGTATCTTCCTGTTGATCTATATTATCCTGGCGCTTACCTTCGGTTATAGCATGATCGTGGCAGAGACTTCACTGGGACGCATGACAGGTAAAAGCCCCGTGGGTGCCTTTCATACCTTTGGGAAGTCCAAATGGCTGTCCTTCGGTGGATGGATCAACGCTATTATTCCTATTCTGATCGTTCCTTATTATTCCGTCATTGGTGGATGGGTGATCAAGTATCTGGTGGAATATGCCAAGGGTCACGGACATGATCTGGCAGCGGACGGTTATTTTTCCACGTTTATTTCCAATGGTGTCTCTACAGAGCTGTGCTTTATCGTATTCACTCTGTGTACTCTGGGCATCATCTACGCCGGTGTCCGCAACGGTATCGAGCGTGTATCCCGCATTATGATGCCGATCCTGGTAGTGCTGTCCGTGGTCATCACCGTCTATTCTGTTACCAGGCCGGGAGCCCTGAGCGGTGTGAAGTATTTCCTGATCCCGAATCCTGCGAATTTCTCCTGGATGACAGTCGTAGCTGCCATGGGACAGATGTTCTACTCTCTGTCCATTGCCATGGGTATTCTCATCACCTTCGGCTCTTATATGAAAAAAGATGTCTCCATTGAAGGTTCCACGAAAAATGTGGAGATCTTTGATACTGCCATCGCCATCATGGCAGGTCTCATGATCATTCCCGCCGTGTTCGCATTCTCCGGCGGAGATCCCGATACCTTACAGGCTGGTCCTTCCCTGATGTTCATCACACTTCCCAAAGTCTTCGACAGCATGGGCATGGGCACCCTCGTAGGTATTATGTTCTTCGTACTGGTACTGTTCGCAGCCATGACCAGCTCCATTGCGCTTACCGAAAGTGCTGTGTCTACTTTCGAGGACGAGCTTGGCTGGGGTCGTAAAAAATCTACCGTGATCATGGGTGTGATCATGCTGGCACTGGGAACGTTATCCTCACTGGGTTACGGACCGCTCGGTGCTGTGAAGATCATCGGCATGCAGTTCCTTGATTTCTTCGATTTCCTGACCAACTCCGTAATGATGCCTATCGCTGCTATCACCATCTGTCTGCTGGTATCCCGCGTCATCGGAGTAAAGGCTGTGGAAGAAGAAGTCATGCACGGAGAAGCCGCTTTCCGCCGCAAAAAGATATTCAATTTCATGATCAAGTATCTCTGCCCGGTATTTGCTGCGATTATTTTATTAAGTTCTGTAGCAAATGCATTTGGACTTATTTCCATGTAAGATCCCAGAGTCATAAACAAAACCCCACGCTTGTGTGAACACAGTGTGGGGTTGTTCTTATTATATGTCAATGATCCGTCCTGTCTCCGCGTTCACTCTATGTGAAATCGAGATTACCGTTCTTCCTTCCGCGGCGCGCTTCAGTGCCTGCAGCACCTCTTCTTCGGTCTGGGCATCCAGATTTGCCGTAATCTCATCCAGCAGAAGGAGCTTCGGCTTCGCCACGGCGGCTCTGGCAATGGATAACAGCTGCCACTGCCCCTGCGAGAAGATCTCCGAAGTACAGAGCGTGTCATAGCCTTTTTCCAGCTGTTCTATCGTTGCATCCAGTCCCGCAATTGTTGCAGCCTCCCGTACCTCTTCCATAGTAAAAGAATCGTCATACAGCGTGATCTGATCCTTCACGGTACCGGGTACTCTGTGAAAAGTCTGCTCCACATAGCCGTACAGGCTGCGTTTTTCATTTTCCGGAATCTGAATGGCATCTCTTCCCTGAATCAGCACTTTACCCTCTCCCGGCTGATAGAGTCCCAACAACAGTTTGAAGACCGTACTCTTCCCTGCTCCGGTTCTTCCGGACAGTGTCACCTGTTCTCCGGGATACACTTTGAAGCTTAAGTGATGCAGGATTTTACGGCTGTCATCCTCATAAGTAAAGGTCACGTTTTGCAGTTCCACAAACGGCGTCTCTTCCTCTGTGACCACCGGAGTCTCCAAATTCCGTACTCTCTCCGGCAATTCCTCCAGCGCATAGAATTCATTGATCCGGTGCACGCCCGCAATGGCGGACTGTATGGTCTGAATCTCCATTCCCAGACTCTCCACTGGGGTAAAGATCTGGGAGATATAGTTAATTACCGCTACCGCTGTACCTGCAGACATGCCGAACAGTGTCAGCACCTTTGCATTACCGGAGGCAGAAAACAGCATCACAACCGCCACCACGATAGCATTCAGGATCAGGATCACCGGGGAATAAATAGCATCATAGAAATTCGTGCGATCTACCGCGCGATAACTCTCCGCAATATATTCATCATACCGCTGCTCCATATAGCGCTCTTTTCCCAGCGTATGAATGGTGCGGATATTGTGCAGCGTCTCCGGCACATGTCCGGAGGCTCTGCCCACAGCACGACGGTTCTCGATCTGGGCTTTCAGCATGTTTTTCTGCACCGTCCGGGTGAACCAATACAGAAATGGCAACAGGATCAAAAGTACGATCGCCAGTCCTCTGTTTTTTAACCAGATCACCACCAGGATACTTATAATCTTACAGGCATCGGCGAACATGCTGATGATTCCGGAGGTAAACAGGTTCTCCACCGTATCCACATCTCCCACGAACCGGGATACGATCGTACCGGGCTCCTGTTTCGTCAGTTCCCCTGCCGTCAGGTTCGTGTATTTCTCCATCATGCTGCTCCGCAGTGCGTGGGTGATCTTCTGACCGAAGACCGTCAGCAGACCTTCCCGAAGGCTTTCGGTCAGCCCGGTGAGCACCGTAAAAGCAAAATACAGTATCACCAATGCAACCGGAACTGCGTTTCCTGCGGTGATCGTATCCACGATACTTCCAAGGATCCAGGGCGGCAAAAGCGCGGTTACAATGGCACCTGCGACTGCCAGCACGATTCCCAGTGACAACCCTGCATAGCCTGTCACAGTCTGCCGGATCACGCTGCGGACATTTTTCACATTCTGTCTCTTATTTTTCTGCATCTGTTTATTTTTCTGCATGATCCGGACCTCCCTCCTGCGTACTGTGTGCATCAGCGCCATCCGCCTGTGCTTCATACAGTCTCGCATACTCCGGGAACTTTTCAAGGATCTGTTCGTGGGTTCCTGCGGTCACTTTTCCATCCTCCATCCACAGCACCTGATCCATTTCAGGGAACAGATACAGCCTATGGGACAGTAGGATCACGATACTGTCTGCTGCCAGTTTTCGTAGATTGGCAAAAACCTCTTCCTCCGTCTTGCGATCCAGTGCGGAAAAAGGATCGTCCAGGATCAGGACCGGACGCTTATGGCACAGGGTTCTCGCCAATGCCAGCCGCTGTGCCTGACCACCGGAGAGTCGGACGCCACCATTTCCCACAATGGTGTCCATATCCTCTTCCATCTCTGCCACCTCACCGTCGAAACAGACTGCCTTCAGATACTTCTCCGGATCGTCATCATCGCCCAGCAGTATATTGTTACGGACACTGTCATTGAACAGCTCCGGATCATGTCCTAAATATCCCACCATGCCGTTTTGCTCTGCTTTGGTCATCCCGGATAATTCTTTGCCGTGGAAACAGATCCTTCCTTCGTAAGGGTATTCACAGAGGAAAGTCTTTCCCAATGTGGATTTACCACACGCCACTGCGCCGGTGACACCAATGATCTGTCCCGGAGTGGCTGACAGATTGAAGTCCTCATAGATCTTCTCTCCGCCGGGATAAGCGAAGCTTACATCCGATACTTCCAGCGTTCCCGGCTCCTGTACCAGGCTGTCGTCCTCATAAGTGGTTTCCTTCATCAGTGGCTTGATTCGTTTCCAGGAGACCTGGGCTTTATGTACCGCATTGAATAGCTTCGCGGCATGAGAAGATTTCACGGCTAACTTCAAAAAACAGGATAAAAACGTGGTAAAGGCTGCCACATCCCATATTTTCCAGCCGGTTCCCAACACATTTCTGCTGCCGAAATACAGGATAAACAGTACGCCTGTCATGGAGATGATCCGGTACAGCGGGGGAAACGCGGTACTCCAGATATTGGCCTTCACAGCAGATGTCTCATAATCGGTAAGGTTCGCTTCATAGGCCTGCCTGCGCTCTTTTTCTCTGCCATAGACACGGTAAGTGATAGCGTTAGTGGCTCTGTCCAGTGTTGCGGCACTTAAATCTCCGGACTTTTCCTTATAAGCAGCTCCGGTGCGTTGCACGTTACGCTTCATCTTCTCCGCCAGCACATAAGATACCGGTAAAAACAGCATACCCAGAATTGCCAGCCGCCAGTCATAAAATAGCAGCATTCCCACATATGCTGCCAATGCCACACCGGTATCGAAGATCTCTGTGGTAAATTTCCGCATACCCTCCGCGCAGTCGTCCACATCCAGGATTGCCTTGGTCATCACACTTCCGACACCCTCTTCTTCCAGTTCGGCACGGCTTCTGTGCACCAGGCTGCGGTACAGGATCTCTTTCATGTCACGATTTACATTATTGGCAAATCGTCTGACATAAAAACGTTTGATATAACGGGAGATCTGCACGATGGCAATAGACATCACATATGCGGTCACCAGCACCAGCATATCCCGGTATCCTGCCTTCCCGCCCAGAATATCCACCAGGCATCCCGTCATCCGCCCCTCGAACCACGGTCCTGCCAGCAGTCCGAGGTTATAGATCAGTCCGGAGAACGTGACTGCCAGCAGCACCGGCCACTGGGTTTTGAAATAATACAGGATCTGATCCTTTTTCACTGCCTCAGATATCTGTTTCATCCTCTCCTGCTCCTTCTTCCACACATTTTTCCGCATTGACAAATCCTGTCCTTCTCACGTCATCCATCAATTCTGCTTCTTTCCTCAGCACTACATAAAAAGATGTACTATTCTCTGATTTAGATAATAGTACATCTTTTTCATCTGTCAATGTATTGGCTCACTTGCGTTCATTATCTCAGGCCTTCAAAATCTCCGAAATGTTCCGCTGAATCCCTGCAGCCACATCCGGTTTATTCATGGAATAGACATGGATATGTTTCACGCCATTGGCCAGCAGATCTATGATCTGATCGGTTGCATAGGCGATACCCGCCTGTTTCATAGCTTCCGGATTGTCTCCGAAACGGTCTACAATATTCTTAAAGCGCTCCGGTACATTACAACCGGAGAGTTTTACGGCATTTTTCACCTGTACACCGCGGGTAATGGGCATAATGCCGGGAACGATGGGCACGGTAATCCCTGCCTCCCGCACACGGTACATAAAGTTGAAGAAGATATTGTTGTCGAAGAACATCTGGGTCGTCAGATACTCACATCCGGCATCCACCTTCGCCTTCAGTCCCTGAATATCCGCATTTTTGTTAGCAGAATCGGGATGCACCTCCGGGTAGCAGGCACCTCCTACGCAGAAATCTCCGTTTTCCTTAATAAAACGCACCAGATCGGATGCATGGGAAAAATCCGTAAATACTTCTCCGTCGAAATCCTTTGGAATATCTCCTCTCAGAGCTAAAATATTCTCGATCCCTGCTGCCTGCATTTCTGTAAGAGCTACGCCGATACTGCTCCTGTCAGCACAAACACAGGTCAGATGCGCCACAGTAGGCACATTGTACTGCTTCTGAATCTCTCCTGCCAAAGCAATGGTATGTCCCTTGGTACTGCCACCGGCACCATAAGTCACACTCATATAAGCAGGCTGCAATGCCGCGATTCCCAGTGCTGCTGCCTCCACATTTCCGAAATCCGTGCTCTTCTTCGGAGGAAATACTTCAAAAGAGATCGTTGCTGTATCTTTATTCAAAATATCTCTGATCTTCATACAATTCTTCTCGCCTTTCCATCATCTACATACCTTCAGGCTACGTAATCAGCCTTTGTTTTCCCGCAAAAAGATTGGCAGGAAATCCTGTTTCTCCTCTTCTGCGGTCTCACTCGCCGCAATGACATTCCGGATATTCTGCATCCGCTTATCCAGCGCTGCGCTCTGCTGCGCACAATCATACAGCTCATCCTTTAAAAACTTCGCCTGACTTTCCGGAATGTTTTTCTTATACTGCAGCTTGTGCTCCAGGCTCGCCCAGAAGTCCATGGCTATCGTACGGAACTGTACCTCCACATAGACCAGCTTCTTCGTATTCTGTAAAAAGATCGGCACCTGCACGATCAGATGGAGGCTGCGGTAACCGCTCTCCTTAGGATTCTTTATATAATCCTTGCGCTCGATCAGGGTAATGTCATCCTGGCGCAAAAAGCTCTCCGCCAATTCATAAATATCATCCGGAAACGAACAGATGACCCGGACACCGGCGATGTCACGGATATTCTCCTCAATGCCTTCCAGCGTCATGGGAATATTTTTCCGGCGGATCTTACGCAGAATACTGTCATACGATTTGACTCTGGTCTTGATCCCTTCGATGGGATTCCGATCGTATTCCAGGGAATACTCCTGATTCAATACTTTGAATTTCGTCTCCACCTCCATGATGGCGCACTGATAATACGACATCAGTTCATCCATGGGGCGCTTGTTTTTCTCAATCAGATCCAGAAATTGATCCGATAATAAATGCTGTTTGAAAAATTTTCCTCTGATGGTATCCATAATATAACTCACTCTTTTATTGTCTTTATTTTTTGATCAATATTTTTTATGATAATCTATGATGAATCATAGATTATCATAAAAAGAAATAGCATCCCACCGACCAAAGTGAATGCTATTTCTTTTCTAACATTTAACTGAGGGCAAATCGGAATTTTCACTTCCGACCACCTTTCTAAGTAGATTATACACTATGAGGGGTTGAGAAATCAATCCCTCTTTTCATTGAATCTTGATGATTTTATCACATACTCAAAACAGCTTAATACACTTTAATCAAACACTGTCGGTGCATTCGGATTCCGCAGTGCCTCAAAGCACATCAGTATCTGCTCCCTGGTGCATTTTTCCACCGCAAGATTTTCGGGGGGCGTGTCCTCATCAAAAAATGCAAGGCCGGCAAACTACAGAGAGCACAGGAGAAAACTTGTCCTATCTGAAATACGAGACTTACAATCTCCCCACAGCAATCGTATCCAATACTTTGGATTATGGAAAATTCGACATTCTGGATACCACACAGTATATGAAGAACACTTTGGGTGTATGGAAAGCCCTTGATTTTCAGTTTGATGCCATCTCCACCGGTTTTATCGTATCCAAAGAACAGACGCAGATGATCACGGATTTCTGCAGCGAGAATGCAGATAAATTCAAGGGACTTCCCTTAGAAACCTGTCTGGAGGTATTGGACGAATGAGCAGACCCAGAATTCAGATTACATTAATTGACCAAAAAGGAACAAAAGGCTGCCACAGGGGACATAAAATCGGCGATTCTTACGATTTTGACACAGAACGCGGTAACTTATGCCCCATGGCAATGCATGTGGCATTCCCTTATGTAGACATTCTCCGGTACGGTGGAGAAATCCCCGGAAATCCGAAGGGAACCGCTATCTTTGCCTGCCCGGATGTGGATACGCTGAATGTTTTTAAATTCGAACGGATTGATGAAAAATAAGCGGCTCAGGCGGGTTCCGTTCAAGGTACCTTCTCCCTCTGCCACACTCATCAGCACAAAGAGCTTATCCTGCCAAGTCTCCACGCGATGCTCCACATCAATGCGGTACACGGTGTAGCAGGAGCACCTGATCAGCTGTTGAATGGCATCTTCCTTTTCTTCCGTGTGTACCACGCAGTGTCTGCATGCATCATAGCGATCCGGCCGGCAGAAATGTGCATTTATCCACAGAGCATAACTTTAGCGGAAAAAGCACCCTTCTGATAGGTAAACGTACTTGCACCGCCGCTTTTTTCTGCAATATGTTGGATAGACTGGATGCCGACGCCGTTTCCCTTTCGTTTGGAGGATTGAAAAACACCGTCCTTCTCCCTGATTTCGCCGTCATAGGCATTCTCCACTTCGATCAGAAGCAGCCGCTCGGCATGCAGATATGCAGTGATTTTGATCTGCCGCCGGTCTGGTGCAGTGCGGATACTGGCTTCGAGCGCATTTTCCAACAAGTTGGACAAGACCAGACACATGTTGATCTCATCGACCGGAAGAGTCTGCGGCAGATCGAGCTTTGCACAAAAGGGAATGCCTTCGCGCTTTGCCAGGGCACAATAATAGCCGATGACGCTATCTGCTGCGCGGTTTTCGCAGAAGTGTATACCGAGATCCGGGATGCGGGAAATGGTTTTTTCAAGGTAGCTTTTCAATCCCTCCATATCGCCGGTCTCAGCCAGTGCGGAAATTTGATTCAGTTGATGGCGCATATCATGCCGCGCCTGCCGCACTTCTTCGATGGCGGTTTTGAGATTCTCATAGCGTTGCTGCTGCAGGAAAAGAAGCTGGTTTTCCTGCTGTAATCTCGCGTTGCGGTTGAGACTGGTGGCCATTAGCAGGAAAATTGCGTTGAACCAGAGCAAAAGCAAAAGAAGTGCAATACTTATCACAATATATCCCTGCAATACACGACCGGTCCTAAGTGTCGTCTGATAGCGCGGAATCATAAAAAGGTTCAAAAAAATGAACACCAGCGGCAAAACCCAGAACACATACCATGTTTGCGCAAAATTATCATCCTCGACCATCACACGAACTGCATGGGTTGACGGATAGAACGCTGTCAGCACCAAAATCCAGCAAACAACATTATAAAATACACAGGCTGCAAGGCAGAACCACGGTTCGTCCGATGGCAGCTGCTTATGCAGAACAATCGCAGCACTGATAGCCCGGGACAAGCTGTTGATGCATGCAAATACTGCGCAGACAGTCAGTGCAATTGTTCCGGATTTCCAGAGGGAGATTTGGAGTGTTCCGGTATATAGCCCAATTGCAAGCAATGTGATCCCTGCCAGGGCAGACGCAGTGGACGCATGAAGCTGATAGCAGACGATCCCACCACCGATACATAATCCTGCCATCAGGGGGAGAATCCGGGCGGCAAGCTTTCCGGGAGACTGCTTCAGATAGGATTTTACAGGGAAATATGCAAGTAAAAGACCGGGGAGTACGACGGACAACTCCAGGATCGGACGCAGAATATCTTTCATCTCATACACCCCCTTGCAGCAGAAATTCCATAAATGCCTGCCTGGCAGGCTTCAAAAGTTCCTGGTT
>ERZ1023666.598-NODE-598-length-14404-cov-34.384138_pt1 | contig 14404 bp, 9 predicted proteins | sample MGYA00380341_ERZ1023666 | MGnify/ENA primary metagenome ERZ1023666 (study PRJEB33179, sample SAMN07448983) | human gut metagenome | biome: Human-gut; feature: Human associated habitat; material: Faeces | host: Homo sapiens | place: India: Bhopal | collected...
CAATGCTCACAAAATCCGTAAAATCCGTCATCTCCGTGGTGCTAGGGCACGTTGCGTGAGCGAAAGAATCCGTGCAATCGGTGCGATCCGTGAGCTTATTGCTTTCTGGTAAAACTCCAAAGCATAAAAGCGAATCACGAAATATGGCAGCGACCACGTTATCCGTGACAGGCTGTTTATGCTTTGGAATTTTACCAGAAAGCAATAAATTTTAATCAGCATGAACTATTATTGCCCTCTTCAGCTTGGGTTTGAGGCTTTTGAGTGTCTTGTGCAGGCTGGGCTGTTTGTGTTGGCTGCTGCGGTGCTGTCAAATGACCTGGTATGTTCACAACGACATTGTTGACATTGGCGTTAGTGTTGTTTACTGCAGTTCTCGCCATAAACATGGCGTTATAAGTGTCAACATATCCGCCCAAGAGGAAAAGATCAATGAACCACCCGAAGCCAAGCAATCCACCAGTGAAAAGATATATGACGCCAGTTACGACTTTGCCAACATAAAAGCGGTGAATACCGGCCCAACCGAAGAAGAACCATAGAACGTAAGCTAATCCTTTTGATTTCATATTAGTAAAAAATAAATTAGGGGCGCAACCTTTGTCTCTTACTTATTCTTATCCGAGGTACCGCCAAGCACCCAATATGCAAACAAGTAGGACAAAAGGTCACGCCCCATGATTGGGACGTGAACCATTCGCAACTCATTCTCGCATATCTTCAATTTTGGCGGTTTTCGGATAAGAGAGCAAGAGCGAAAGCTCAAGTATGTGTATGTTGAACAAAGATTGCAATCCTCCAATGTTAATAACTTAACTCCATTTAGCCTGTGCGGGCTAAATGAGAATCTAATTTGTGAAGTGAGTTGCGAGTGCCAATTCGTAGGTACTCTTTTTGTTCAATATGTGCAGTGTCTGTTTCGTGTTACTCAGCAAATGGTTGCTGATTCTAATCAGTTTAAGTTAAACAATAAATCTATGTAGGTACAAATTTACATAAATTTTTTAACAAGCGATAGTTTGGACAGATTAAATATCATCCGCATCGGCTTGCACCGCAGTGTTTGCATATCAGGCAGCCTTCTTGGTAAACCAAAGTTTCGTGGCCGCAGTTCGGACATTTCTGCCCTTTGGCCTCAGTGCCGTCGATGACGTATTTTTTCAGCGCGCGGCTCACGCCCACCTTCCAGGTGTTGATGTTCTCGCTTTCAAGCTGCAGTGAGTTGACAAGCTTAATCACGTTCTCAATAGGCATGCGGTAGCGCAATACGCCAGAGATGAGTTTGGCATAGTTCCAATACTCCTTGTTAAACTTCTCCGACAAACCCTCGACCGTCATTTTATAGCCGCGCTTGTTTTGGAACTGGAAGTCATAACGCTTGGTGCCATCAGGCAAGACTGTCTTGATTATGCGTCCCTTCGTTACCGTCTTAGGCAGCACAATGCCCTCTTCGTCGTCTTGCAGACCGGTGAATATCTCGTAGGGGTGTCCGTCGAGCAACCCCACAAAAGCCACCCATTTCTCTTTGTTGTTTTGGAAGCGTACCACGTCGCATTCCAGCACGTCGGGCCGGCGTTCGGTCACCTCGGGCAGTTTCATGCCCTTAGTCAGCAAGTCCTCTTCTTGTTTCTTCTTCTTTTTGTCAGTCTTTTGTGTACTTACCAGCACCCCTGCACGTGAACCGTCGCGGTAGATTGTACAACCCTTGCAGCCACTCTTCCATGCTTCGACGTAGAGGCGGTTAACGAGTTCTTCGTCCACAGAGTTCGGCAAGTTCACTGTCACACTGATGCTGTGGTCTACCCACTTTTGTATGGCGCCCTGCATGCGCACCTTCATCAGCCAGTCTACATCGTTGGCAGTCGCTTTGTAGTAAGGCGAGCGTGCCACCAGTTCGTCAATCTCCTCTTGCGTATAACGCTTCTCTGTGTCAAGCCCCTGGGCCTTCATCCATGTAATAAACTTGGGGTGATATACAATATATTCCTCAAAAGAGTCCCCCGTCTCGTCCACAAAGTCAACGTGCACATTTGTGTCGTTAGGGTTTACCTTACGACGGCGTTTGTACACGGGCATGAACACAGGTTCAATGCCCGATGTTGTTTGCGTCATCAAGCTTGTGGTGCCTGTTGGTGCAATGGTCAGACAGGCAATGTTGCGGCGGCCGTACTTAACCATGTCGTCATACAGGGCAGCATCGTGCTCCTTAATGCGCAAGACGAAGGGGTTGTTCTCCTCGCGTTTGGCATCATATATGGGGAACGCACCACGCTCTTTAGCCATGTTCACGCTCGAGGCGTATGCCGAAAGCGCTAAAGTCTGTTGCACTTTAACAGCCATTTCGGTAGCCTCTTCCGTACCATAGCGCAGGCCGAGGGCTGCCAGCATGTCGCCTTCGGCTGTAATGCCCACTCCGGTACGTCGGCCCTGGGCCGTTTTATGCTTAATCTTCTCCCAAAGGTGGCGTTCTGTATATTTCACCTCGTCACTCTGCGGGTCGTTAGCAATTTTGTTAAGAATGGCGTCAATCTTCTCCTGCTCCAAGTCAATGATATCGTCCATAAAGCGTTGCGCCATGGCCACGTGCTTTTTGAACAGTTCGAAGTTGAATGTGGCTTGTGGCGTGAAGGGATTATCAACGTAGCTATAAAGGTTTATGGCCAGCAACCGACAGCTGTCATAGGGGCAAAGCGGAATTTCGCCACAAGGGTTTGTGCTCACCGTGCGGAAGCCCAGGTCGGCATAACAGTCGGGAATGCTTTCGCGCAGAATGGTGTCCCAAAACAGCACGCCGGGCTCGGCACTCTTCCAGGCGTTGTGTACAATTTTATGCCAAAGGGCCGTAGCGTCAATGTCCTTTTCAACCAACGGATTGTTGCTGCTGATGGGAAACTGCTGGTGGTAGGGGCGTCCCTCGGTGGCGCAACGCATAAATTCATCGTCAACCTTCACACTCACATTAGCCCCCGTAATTTTGCCTTCAGTCATTTTAGCGTCAATAAAGGCCTCAGCTTCGGGGTGTCGTATGGCAATAGACAGCATCAGTGCACCGCGTCGGCCGTCCTGTGCCACCTCGCGTGTAGAGTTGCTGTAGCGCTCCATAAATGGTACAATGCCGGTCGAGGTTAATGCCGAGTTCTTAACAGGCGACCCTTTGGGGCGAATGCCCGACAAATCATGGCCCACACCGCCGCGCCGCTTCATCAGCTGCACTTGTTCCTCGTCCAGTTTCATGATGGAACCGTATGAGTCGGCATTGCCATCAATGCCAATGACAAAGCAGTTAGAGAGCGAAGCTATTTGGTGATGGTTACCAATCCCCGTCATGGGCGAGCCTGCAGGCACAAGGTAGCGAAAGTGGTCGAGTAGTGCAAAAACTTCCTCTTCGCTCACCGGGTTGTTATATTTCTTCTCGATTCGTGCAATTTCGGCTGCAATGCGGTGGTGCATGTCACGTGGCGAGCATTCAAATATGTGCCCAAAGGAGTCCTTCATGGCATATTTGTTAACCCAAACGCGTGCGGCCAGTTCGTCGCCGCCAAAGTATTCAAGCGAGGCCTTGAAAGCCTCGTCGTATGTATAAGTGTTCTCCATTTATATGGTTTAATATGTTTATGGGTGTTTCTAATAATTCTGAAATAGGGATTTGTGCACTATCGGAAGTGTATTTTTGAAAGTGTGTGAGGGAGCATAGCGGGCTATGTGACCGAACAAACTTTCAAAAAAACACTTTCGAGAGTGTGCAAATCACATTTCAGAATAGCAGAACTCTAAAAACAGAATTTTTAGAACCACCCGATATAGGTAAAAGTCAGATTTTCAAGCTGCTGATGGCAGCACCATCAAGTGTGCGTACAGCCAGCATGCCGTCAGCATACGTGGCAAAGGTAGGCAGGTTGCCCCCTTTGGGAAATGTGGGCGACCCCGTGTTCAGTATTACAGGCCCGCCAGTCTCCTCCGCTGGTTTGAGCACCTGTCGGTGTGTGTGTCCATACACAAACACATCGCAAGCCGGAGCCTTGGGCATGTGGTCCTCGTTGTAGATGTGCCCGTGCGTCAGAAAGAAACGCTTGCCCTCGTCCACCAACATCATGTAAGTGCTTTGAATGGGGAAGTTGAGCAACATTTGGTCCACCTCCGAGTCGCAGTTGCCGCGCACCGCCACAATGTTGGCGGCCCGTTTGTTCAGTTCGTCGGCAATAGCTTGCGGGTCAAGTCCGTCGCACAAGCCATTGCGTGGCCCATAGTTCAGAATGTCGCCCAGCAACACCAGCAAATCATAGTGATGTGCATCGTAGTAGTTGAGCACCATGCGTAGCGTTGTGATGGAGCCATGTATGTCTGATAAAAATAAAATGCGCATAATCAGTGATTTAATAGCAATATAGAAATCAGGTCGGTGCTCAAAATAACTTCGAGCCCCAACTTAGCGGCAGTCGCCGCCTCGCAAAGTTAAAAAGATTATTGCATACAACCTCACTAACTAACGATAAAAAATGTACATTTGTACCTCAATACAAGTACTGTCTTATGAAGTTTTCTACACCTGTCGATTTGCCCGAAAAGACGGTGCAAATCACCCCGCATTCGCGTGTCATGTTCATTGGTTCATGCTTTGCCGACCACATTGGCGGGCGCATGTCCGACTGCTTGCCACAGGAGCAGGTCTGCATCAATCCACATGGCACACTATACAATCCCGTCAGCATACGCAACACCCTCGTTACCTATTTGCCCGACACCATTGACCCGCCATATTCCCGAAAAGGCCTGTTCGAGACCTCCGACGGACAATGGCGTCATTGGGACTATTCCACCAAGTTCTCTGCTCCGACACAGCAGGCGCTCGAGGCCGAACTAACGCAAGGGTGGGAGCGTGCCAATGCCCTGTTTTCCCTGCTCGATGTGCTGTTCATCACCCTGAGCACCGACCATGTGTATTGGCTGAACGAAGGGCCTTATGTGCACCATTGCGTGGCAAACTGTCACAAGCAGCCGGCCAGCATGTTCAGTGAGGAGGCTGTGCCATGGCGCGACCTTGAAAGTTGGTGGCATTATTTCCTCTCGCACTTGCTGCAAGTTATGCCCCATCTGCGTGTAGTGTTCACCATCAGCCCCTATCGTTATGCCAAATATGGCATGCATGGCAATGCGCTCAGCAAGGCCCAGTTGCTGTTGCTCACCGACCATTTGTGTCGTGAGTTTGAGCGCGCATGCTATTTCCCGGCCTACGAAATTGTGACAGACGAGTTGCGCGACTACCGCTTTTATGCCCTCGACATGTTGCACCCCTCAGAGCAAGCCATCGATTATGTGTGGGAGCGTTTTACCGAGTGGGCTTTTACTCCCGTCATGCACGATTATGCCCGTGAACGTACAGCCCTGTTGCGTGCCATGGCTCACCGGCCTATCAACCCCGATACCGAGGCACACCGCAAATTTCTGCAAAAGCTCGATATGCGCAAGCAGGCATTCCGACAAAAGTGGGGAACCGATGCCTTAATTGGCTGAAGTTTGAAAACTTGGAGAACTCTTGTTCTTATGTCCTCCGCGTTAGCAGCTCGCTATTGCGTCAGCCCTAATTTTCTACTTTGTTGTTACTTTCTTGTATTTCTGGTTGCTTGCCGTAGGATTTTCAGGGTTGGTCATCTGCAAATATCCTGCTGCAACAAGGGAGGTGATGTAACGTTCACGGTTCTTGGTTTGATTGGATAAACCAAGGCGTTCCATGATCTCTGCGGTGGTTCGAGGAACAGAACAGAAATTGACTATATCCCTTTGCTTATTAGACAATGACATTTTTTTAGTGTCAGAGTGTCTAAGTTGAGTGCCTAAGTTGGTGTTAGAGTGTCTAAGTCCGGTGTCTAAGTCTTCGACTTGGTTACTTTTTCCCTCGACTTGGTTACTTTTTCCCTCGACTTGGTTACTTTTTCCCTCGACTTGGTTACTTTTTTCTTCGACTTGGTTACTTCCTCCTCTCCAAACCGTGATGACAAATTCCTGTGCTTTGTCATTATTCATAAATGTGACATTGATATCTTCGTCAAGTGCACGAGTGATGCCACTACCTACACCGGTGTATGGCAGCAAGTATATAGCATTGTTAAAAAGGAACATATTGCGAGGCATGGAAGTTCCAGCCTTGATGTCATCAATAGTGAGTCCGTTCGGCAATGCACCAGGACTGTGAATCTCAACACGATTGTCGAAAATGAAAATGCGAACAGGGGCTTTCATGTTCAGCGAGCGGTGTACAAGACTATTAACCGTAAACTCAACCAAACTTGTGTAAGGTATTTCCAACTTTCCCATACTGTTGAATTCATCTCCTACTTGCACATTATGCAAATTACGGGTGAAGAAATCCATGATCGTGTCATATTGATGAAGCAGATTTCCCTCCATATCTGCATCATTTACTTTGTCACGGAACACCTTACTGCCGACGCTGTTGCCAGCAAAACAGATACACTTGGCTGTCATCATTGGCATCCAGCGTTGGGTGTATTTGCCAAACAGAAGCATGGCAGCAACGGTTAATGTACCATCAGGACGGATAAATCGCAGATTGCGAAGTATTTTTTCACAGTCATGTCCCTTAGCTATGGCAGAGCATATCATATCAAGTGATGCTTCATTAAAAGCGTCACCTGTCAAGCCTTTCTTCTCCAAAACTCTTTCAAAACGGTTGCCAAGAAACAGCTTGATAGTCGTTGCATCAAGGTCGTTGACAGTTGCGTCTCTAACACCAGCCTCGTCTGGAGCAAAACTACCGCAGTCGGTCATCATTTCTGCAAGTTCAGCATTATCGAACACTTTACGCTTGTCGGCACCATTCTTCACCCATACGATTCCCTTGTTGTCATGATAAGGCTTGTTAAGTCCTTCCTTCACGGTAGCAACAACCAAGTTGCCTTCCTCGACCTCAACAGTATCTATCTTTATCAGAATGGATGGTACCACGTTTTCTGAAGCAATGTCACTCAACAAGTTGGTTGTTTCTTGTACCTCAGAATACGACATGGCATTGATTCCTCCGGTCTTATCCTTTATACCAATTACCAACTTGCCACCATGTGAATTACTGAAAGCCACTAACTCACAGGCAATATCATATTTGTCGAGAATGCGTTCCTTGAACTGCACCCCCGACACCTCGCCAGCCTTTATCTGTTTCAATATATCGTCCATCATTCTTTGATACATTCTTTGTTCAACAAATCGTTTACATCCACTTTCAGCAAATCAGAAATCCGTATTAAGGTTTCCAAGTCTGGTTGGCAAGTGTTGGTGCACCATTTAGAAATGGTTGCTTGGTCTTTACCCAACATTTCTGCCAACCACTTGTTTGAGCGCTTGGTTACTGCCAACATTATCTTCAATCTGTTTACATCTTTCTTTGCCATACATTATTGTAAAATAAGTAAATACGCTTGTAAAAGTACCAAAATGCTCTCAGAAAAAAGGAACAATATTCTCAAAATGTTTATGAAACATGCAAGTAATTGAGTATTTCGCAATATTATTCCTTTCATTGATAATCATAATATACGAGCGAAAAAGGTCGTTTCCAATTTAGAAGAAGTAAAAGCACTTATAAAGGAAAAAGAGTAGAAAGACATGTTCGCATCATAAACAACTAAATGTCGCTCTTGGGCTTGTTCTTTAACAGGTAAGCCTTTGGAAAGTCTGTTCAATTTTCCTATTTTTGCATACTATACTTGAAGAACTCTATAGATGCTCAATTAGAGTTAGATATAAACCTATGGATTGTAATTACAGGTATATTGGCACTCGTCATTTTGCATTTTGTACGAAGCTACTGAAGCAACAAGTATCTTGGTTAACAACAACTTTTATTATTGATATGTTATGAGCGTAGATTTGTCATTGATAATACCGAACAATTGCCAGTCATTGCGAGACACACAAAACGCCAAGAAATGCTTTGATGACACTATTAATTCTGTCATCAAGCATTTTCGTGGACGTAAGCAGTTCGTCACAGATATTATTATAAGCACTAATGAAGAGGATCCCAATTATATAAAATATAGTTTTGAGATACCTCTTCTGAGTATAACAGCAGAGATGCATTCTGGCTTTTGGGATATATGGCCGGTGGCAAGTTATAATCATTATTTTATCCCTTTCAATACGGATATTTTAGGGAAACCAAGAATATGGGCCAGAGAGGTTTGTTTTAATACACTGCTGGCATTTGGCCATACCGAAGGTTGGATTTGCGATGAATTCCATAGCTGGAACTGCGGACTCGATGACTATGACTCGACCTTTGAAGATTGGAAGGCTTATGGGAAAAACGATGAAGACAGCATCATACATGAATTTGATATTATGCGTTTTGCAGATGTTGACCCCAAAAAAGGAATATGGCCGGACTATGATCTAAAGTATCATGATTCTTATAAGGAATGTCATGACGTTTTGAATGCAATCCGTAGCCGTTTCCCTGAGTATGACATACTTTCTATTAGTAATCCACTTCCTGATTGTGCTCTTGCAGCTAAGAATGATGAATTGTTTATATTGGATTATAAAACCGGAAGTTGTCTGACAGGAACCCCCATAGACAACTGTCGAGCGGATTTTTGTGGTGCAGGCATTCAAGTGTTTAAGGGTGAAAAGAGTGCATTCTTCAATATGGAAGGTGAGCAATTGACTGATTTCCGTGTCGGGAATTTCTCTTGGAAATGGGATACTCGTTGTATATATGCTCTCAGACAGATAGTTATTGACGAAGCAACAGGTCGGAAATTTCTATCAGATGGCACTTCGTACGAGGAGTGAAGTGTGTAGGGGGGTGTTAAACAAGAGATATGGAGCAATATTAAAGTTATGACACTGCCAATAATTTATGGTGTTACATAATGCTGCTCTCTTAACACAATCTAATCAGAGGCGGTGTTTGGCGCTTGAGTCCGTTTGCATGCTTACGTTTTACCAAATCGCAATAAAAAGTTTACGGGTTAACAAGTAAACGGGGAAGTACAAAGCAGATATGCTTGTCAACCTGTTAACTTGTTAACCCGTAATTTATAATTTCACCCAAGGGTGAATGGCATGCCAAACTTCGGTTAAATTGAACTTCAGTCAAAGCAAACCTTTGTCAAACTAAAGTTTGGCGCAGAATTACTTCACCATCACCTTGGTACCGTTCACCACATAGATGCCGGCAGGAATGCCGTTGATGGTGGTTACGCCACTACCCACCTGTGCATTGCGCACGAGCTGTCCGGCAATGTTGTAGATGCGTACCGATTGCGCCTTGCCAGCATTGACGGAGATGCAGCCCACACCACCGAGTGCTGCAAAGTAAGCCTCGGCCTTGGCCTCGTTGATAGCTGTCACAGCAGCGTCAAATCCGTACTTTTGGTCGAGCCAGTTTACGCGGCGGCGTATCCAGCTTTCGGCGTATGTGGCACCGCCCTGAATGTCCTTGTGGCGCGAATGGTATGCTTTGCTCCACATGTTTTGTTCGCGCTGGTCGGCCAGGCTAGCTTCAAAGAGACTGGCGTAGTTGGCAAAGCGGTTGGCTATGCTGTCGCCCGAAATGACACCCTTTATGCGCAGTTCGGCATAGCGGTCCTTCAGGTCTTGCTGCCATTCAGACCTGCTCTTAATGAGGTCAAATATGGCAAATTGTCCGTGCTCATAGTTCTTGATATAGGTGTCAAAGTCAAGCGTTACATCTTTGGTGTTTGTAATCACACCGTCCCAGTCCTGTCCAAAGGTACCGTCCAAATCCCACGGTGCGAGACTCAGTTTGTCGCCTTCGGGGCCTTGTGTGTCGTAAGCATACCAAAACAAGTTCTTGCCATGGTTGTCGGTGGCGAGCAGCAGGTCGATAAACAGGTAGTAGTCGCGCAGCATGGGGTAGTCAAAGCGGCTCTTCACACTGTCGATGTTCAGAATGAATGATGTTGCCACCATGTTGGCAGCGTCGTGCAGCGGACGCCATTCTACGGCTTCGTCCTCGTAGTCGGGGTATTTGAACTCGTATTCACACCATGTTTCCTGGCCCAAGATGTTCTTGTAGTCAGACACCTTTTTGTGAGGGTAGATAACTTGTTTGTTATCATTATCGTCGTTGCTCTCGTGTCCCATAAACACTTCGTATGTCCATTGGTTCGACTTGTAGAGCACGCCATGCACCTCGTTCTCACCAGTAGTAGATTGGGCTGCCGGCACAAACTTTTTCAGTTTGAGCTGCTTGCGGTCCATCTTTTCAGTCATGCAGTACAAGCCCCACCATTGTCCGTTGAGTATCACCTCTACAAATTTGCCACGTGTGCCAGTGCGCACCTTCTTTTCGCGGTCGGCATAATAAGGCTTGCATTCAAAGGCGTTCCACAAGTCGGTGGCCACGCGGTTGCGCATACATGCCAGGTCAATGTACATGGCATCGAGTATCCAGTTGTTGTCTGAGCGGTAGCCAAGCAGCTTGCGGTCAACCGAGTTGCCGTTCTCATCACGCAGCTTAATGGCGTATGAGCGTTTGGGGTAGTTGCTCGACGAGGCACCGCGATACTTGAATGCGGCAATCATCAGGGAGTCGTAGCCCAAAGAGGCCGGGTCGGTCACGCGCAGCGAACCAGTAGTATATGCCTTGCTGTTCACACTGCTGCAGTTAAGTTCGACAATGGGCAAGAAGGTAAACCGTATATTGGCGCTGAGGTCTACGTTCTCGCTGGCATTGGTCAGCTCGATGGGGTAGAGTGTTTCGCAGTCCACATTATCAAATGTCACATAGCCATCAGCATCGGGTTCTTGTCCGTTCACCTTCAGTGTGTAGCCCTCGGCGTTGGTGGTCTTCAGTTTGTAGGTCACTTTGGCAGTGTAGTCGCCACCATTGCGCATGCCTTCGGGCAGTGTGGCAAAGTAGGCGTTGCCCTTGCCGTCGTACACCAATTGTTTGTCGTTAATGCGCAGTGAATCGAAGGCTTCGGCAAAGGCCTTTGGTGTTACATCAAGTCCAAAATCGATGCCTTTGTTCTGCAAGTATTTAGCATGGCGCAAGTCGGCTGATGTAAACACAAACGACGAACCAGCATCGTCACCTTCGTAGAGTCCTACTTCGTGCACATTGCTACTGCCTGTGTTATTGTCCAGGCTATAGTCGTTCCATGAGTTATATTCATATTGTGTGGCGTCGGTTGCGCTCAGATTATCAAGTTTTGTGATGGTATAGCCCGAGTAGGTGTTGGTAGTCCAACCAAAGCCCCAAAGGTTGCCGTTGGGTGTGCTGTTCACCACACTGAGTCCTGCACGTTTGTCAGACACGCTGTTGTCGGGCGTGGGATAGTTGGTCGAAACGTACTGACCATCTTTTGTAAATATCTGCACGCCAGTGCCACTTTGCACAAAATAGAATTGCGTACGGTCTGATGCTGAGTACACCTCGGTCAGGCAAGTCGTATTCGTGTTCATGCTTGTGCCTACGCCCACATAACGTCCGGTGCGCAAATTGGCAATGCTGTAGAGCACAGGGTCTGCCACAGAGGTGGTATATACTATGGGCTGCTTCAGTTGAGTACGTTCCCAATATTCGCCATAGCTTGTTTTGCCGTATGTGGTTGCGTTAAAATCGTCTGTGCCCTCACCGCCAGTTTCGCCACCGCTTCCGCCGCCAGTTTCGCCGCCGCTGCCACTGTTGTCGAGCAACACATTGTTGCCCTGCTCGTCATAGATTTTGAACAACTCATTTTCATCGTAGTAGTTCGCACGGTAGGCGCCAAACAAATTTGTGCCGTCAATGCGCACATTAAAGTGGTAGCCCGAACCATTGCCCTCGCTGGCACTGGCAATGCCTGCATAGCCGTCCTCGTTGATGTCGAAAATCCACTGGCTCTCGTTTCCCGACGCGGCGTTGGTCAGGGTGACATACTTGGTTCTGTAGTTTTTGGTTGTAGTAAAGGTCAGATACTGGCCGCTCTTTGCATTGACAATAACATAGCCGTTGCCACTTTTGTTGATGTACCACCAGCTGTCGTCGCTGTAAGAGTTGCCACTGTCGTAATACAATTCAACCAGTTTGCTATGGTTGCTGCCAATAACTACCGAACCATAACTATTGCTGCTGTTAAACTTTTTGCAACTGATGCGGTACTTTGTGTTGGCCTTGAAATTAGGGGCGGCTTGTGCCGTGCCGATAGCCAACAAGGAAAGGAAAAAGAGTAAAAACTTTTTCATGTAGAAAGGGTATGTAGTTGTAACTTATTGTCGTGTTTTAATTGCAAAGGGATAAACCAACCAATTTGACAGGCGAACCCTTTTGGGTATTTGGCCTGCATTGCTGACAAGAGAGAATAAAGTATGCAGGGATTAACGTCAAGCCCGACCCGCTTTAATCTGTCAGTTTGTCAAGTTGTCAGTCAATTCCGCTAATGCGTAAGTATTTTTGTTTTTCAATAAAGCGCGGTAAAGTTACGAATAATTGTCAACTCCTTTTTGCAAAGTGCACTCTTTTTATACCAACAACCAGTTTTTTTATGTCAATTCGCAATGTGTATAGATGTATCGGTATTTTCGACAATCGTGCAGATTCTCGCGCGCGCACGCGTCCGGCATTTTGAACGCGAAGTGTATGCACTCTACACTTTCTGCACGTAACGCTTTGATTGTCAGTGCGTTATGTAGTGTAGATAATTTGCTCAAGAACCTACACAACCGTGTGCACTTGTCTGCACACCACACACCGCTAGACTTCCGTTATGTGCAAGCACATTTCGTGTGCCACCACCCGCGTTTTACGGCAATGGGGGAGCGGAATTTCAGTTGTTCCAACAGGAAAAACGCTCTCCCGTAGTGCGTTTGACGCCCTGCCGCAGGTGCAAAACGAGGCCCCCGTGTAGTCGGATTGCAGATGGTAGTGCATACGGAATGTAGACGTGTCTACACGCTGCAATATGCTGATAATCAATATGAAAATAAGTATTAGTGCAGAGTGTAGACAGTTTTGTGGAAAAACCTTTTAGTGTGGAAAAACCGCTGCGAGCATGTTGGCAGAAAATCGATATGCGACATACTTCAGCCCTCATGGTGCCAATTTTGACTGTTGGAGGCCAGTTATTCGGCAAAAAATGGCATTCTTCGGCAGATTTGTCGTATCTTCGCTCTAAAATAACGCGTGTGCGGAATTAGCTGACATATTGGCGAGTAGGGGCGGCCGGGTGGTGCTGCCATTTGGCCATCGTACCCATTGTTCTGCTTTTACATGACAAAGAAACGGCGTGCTTGCCAACTTGTAACGTCGTCAGCTTATAATTTCGCCAACGGGTTAGAACAAGACATGTTTGTACAACAAAATCGAACCATAGCACATGACAGCATTGAAGGACCGATACATACGATTTGACTGGGCCATAAAGCGGCTGCTGCGGCAAAAGGCCAATTTTGATGTGCTCGAGGGTTTCCTCACCGTATTCATTGGCGAGGAGGTGAAAATAGTGGACATACTTGAGAGCGAGGGCAACCAGCAGGCACAGGACGACAAGTTTAACCGCGTCGACATAAAGGCCAAAAACTCCAAAGGCGAGATTATCATAGTTGAAATTCAGAATACAAGCGAACTTTATTACCTTGAACGCATACTCTACGGAGTGGCCAAGGCCATAACCGAGCACATCAACTTGGGTAACACCTATCAGGAGGTGAAGAAAGTCTACTCCATCAGCATACTCTATTTCGACCTCGGACAAGGGGCTGACTACCTGTATGTGGGGCAGAATGACTTTGTGGGCGTACACACCAAGGACCATCTGAAAATCAGCCGCAAGGAGGAGGGTGCCATTGTGCAGCGTTTCCCCTCGGAGATATTCCCTACTTACTATCTGGTTAGGGTCAACAACTTTAACGAGGTGGCCAAGTCGCCGCTCGAGGAGTGGATAAAGTATCTGAAAGATGGTGTGATAAGTGCCGAAACAACTGCTCCAGGATTGCGGGAGGCACGCCAAAAGTTGCAATATTACTCAATGGACGATGCTGAGCGCCATGCTTACGACGAGCACATCAACGCGGTAATGATACAGAACGATGTGCTTGGCAATGCACGACAAGAAGGACTTGAAGAGGGACTTGCCAAGGGGCTTGCCAAGGGTCGTGATGAGCGCTCGCTCGAAATAGCCAAGAGTCTGTTGGACATGGGGGTGGCAATAGACAAAATTATGAATGCCACTGGCCTTGATGAAGAGCAGATAAGGAGTTTGAGGTAGACTGAGAGGTGGTTAGGTTATTCGTTAACTTGTCAGCCCGTTAACTTGTAAACTTGTTAACTCGTTAACCTGTCAGCCCATTAGCCCATTAACTCAGAAGATAAAAGGCAGCCCGATAAACCAAGGTGCCTTTTTAAACCATTAACCACTAACCCTCCTAACCCTACAAA
>ERZ1023666.602-NODE-602-length-14366-cov-15.789393_pt1 | contig 14366 bp, 12 predicted proteins | sample MGYA00380341_ERZ1023666 | MGnify/ENA primary metagenome ERZ1023666 (study PRJEB33179, sample SAMN07448983) | human gut metagenome | biome: Human-gut; feature: Human associated habitat; material: Faeces | host: Homo sapiens | place: India: Bhopal | collected...
TTATCATTTTGATTGTTGCATGATATTTGACGTTGTATTGGCGTTGCTCGTTTCGACTGGCAGGGCAATGCGAAGGCCTTTACACTGTGGAACGAGTGACAGGACTGGCTCCACGTTTCTTATTTTTGTATATATGCCAGATAGAATCGTTATCAACTCCGTGGTAGCCAAGAGTCAAAATTTGTCGAACTATGGCTATTGCATTAAGACATCCAATTGCAGCAAAAGTTAATGATAGAGCAAGCTTTTTACGCTACCTATTAACAGCATTCCCGAATTTTTTAGCAGAGTGGGAAAATAAAGCAGAGAAAGAATTTTTACAAATTGCCAAAGATAATTCAGATGGTGATATAGAAGTAGAATCAACAATATATTCTTCTCTTTGTTCTGCATTTAATGATAATGCAGATAGAATGAATATGTTTTATCAATCTGCTTTCTTGATGTGCTATTCATATTATGAAAGTTGCGTAGCTCAACTAAGCAAAAAAGTGAATGCACCAGAAAATATCCTTGCAATATGTAGATCTAAGAGTATCTCGTTGTCAGAAGAATCACTCAAAGCTATTGATTACTTGCAACATGACCTAAATGATTTAAGGAATAATATCTGTCACAATAATTTTGGAACATACCGCAAGATTGATTCTTTGAAAAGGCTTTCAGAACTAAATGTTGGTTTTGATTATGATGGCAATACTTTATTTTTTACCAATCCAAAGCTCATAATTGATGCTTTGGATAAGATGCATGCTGTATTGCATGAATTATGTGAAAAGCTCGGGTATACAACTAAATATATTGGAAAGTAGAAGTCTGTGTCAGAAATTAGAATTATAAACTATCATATTATGAATATAAAGAAACAACTTTTGTTATTTTTGTTTTGCATGTTTTATTCATACTCTTGCTTTGGTCAAGTTAAGATAACAATGGAGAGACATGGCAATGTATATTATGTCCCTGGTAAAGTAAATGGATTGTCTATGAAATTTATCTTTGATACGGGGGCCAGCAATGTATGTCTTTCTTTGACAGAGGCCATTTTCATGTTGAAGAATGGATATATCAAAGAAGCAGACCTTGGTGAAAAGGGCTATACTCAAATAGCCAATGGTAATATTATGGAGAACACTAAAGTGATTCTTCGCAATATAGAGATTGGAGGTGTCACCATAAATGATGTAGCTGCTGTCATTACAAATAGTCTTGATGCTCCATTGTTGTTAGGACAATCAGCCATACAGAAGTTGGGGCCAATTCAGCTTGATGGCAATATGCTTGTCATTGCTAATGGTAAAGATATTCCATCGGAAGTAAAGGCAGAAAAATTATATTATAAAGCATATCAGCAAGTGGAGGCTAAGGAATATGATAAAGCTATAGAGAACTCATTGGAGGCTCTGGAAAATACAAAAGCACCAAGGCTAAGAGCAATGTTGTATGATAATATTGGAAACGCTTATAGTAAAAAAGGAGATAATAAGAAAGCTTTAGATTCTTTTAGCAAAGCATTAGAAGCAGATATGTCGTATACACCGTCAAGATATAATTTTGGTGTAGCCAATTACGAAATGAAAAAGTATGATGATGCATTAAGAGCTTTTCAATTATACATTTCAAATATGGCTAATAAAGATTCTAAATCCCTGTCTGCAGCATATTGTTATATTGGACAAATTTTTGAGAAAGAAGGTCGTTACAATGAAAGTGGGGAAAATTATCTTAATAGTATACGACTTAATCCAAGTGATATCGCTTATTTTGGTTTAGCTGATGTCTGTGGTATTACGCATAACTATGAAAAAGCTGCGGAAAACTATAGAAAAGGCTTAGAATATGCTCCAAATAATATGAGCAGTATTAAATATTATCATAAACTTGGTATGTGTTTGGTGTATATGAATAAGAGGAATGAGGCATATGATGCTTTTGATAATTGTATTAAAACAACATCCCGCAACAAAGAATTATTATTTGCAGTCTTGGATTCATCAGCTATAGAAGAGAATCTAAGAGCTTTCGCCTGTGAATGTATGGCACTTTCTTTGAATGCAGAAATGTGGAGTGCAAGGGTCGCTCCTAATACTCAAGAATGTATAAGAAGATATAACCATATTATGAGTTATAATCCTCCTATTCCTAAAGAATTAGAAATGACAGTTATGGATTATTATACTTTAGCCAAGGCTTACGATTTCTGTAAGGATACTGAAAATGTTGTAAGAATAATTGATATGGGTTTAAAGAAATTTGATAATGACCCGGAACTACTTTTTTTAAAATCTCTACATATGCCATCTGATAGTGAAGAGTGTATCAGTATATATAAAAAAATACTGGAAAAAGAATCCTTGTATACTCCTCAAAGTTTTGATTATGGAACGGTTTATAATAACATAGCATGGGGCTATTGTCTTCAGAAAAAATATAATGAAGCATTGCCTTATTCTTTGAAGGCTATAGAACTAAATCCAGAACACGGCTATAGTTGGGAAACTTTAGGAGAATTGTACTTCTATCTTGGTCAATATGAAAAATGTATTGATGCTATGACAAAATGTATTGCGTGCAATGATGATAAACAGCATAAAAACGCATATGAAATGAGAGGAAAGTCATATCTTAAAATAGGAAATACTAAAGAAGGGAAAAGGGATATAAACAAGGCAAAAGAAATGTAGTAATGGAACAAAGGAAATTAAGCCTACTGTGGTATAGATTTATTTTGACAATGGCTCTTTGCTGTATAACAATGTTATGCAGTGCAAGAGGTAATGAGCCAGGAAACAATCTTGGCAAGACAATCTGCGAATTACGCCAAGTATTTCCAAATGCACGTTATTTGCGCACTGAAGTTAACGGTGATTTCTATACAGACGGTGAAGACCCATCAGAGGGATTGAGTTGCTTCTTCTACTTGAAGAACAATAGAGTTATTGAAGAGTGCATGATAATACAGAGCAATGATGGTTTTCCAAAGATGGTCTATGATGCTTGGATTAATACATTCTCTAAGTATATGCGAGTCGCCGCATTTGGGATAGGAGCTAATCACATGTGTTTTTCAACATTCTCAATGCATATAATGTTTTTTGCAGAGCATGGGAAAAATACAGCTTTGTTGGTGTACCAAGCAGGAGGTGTTAACAATGGTATTACTTATAACGATTTTATGAACAAATGGAGCAAAAAAGTATGAAAAGATTTATTATTTTGTTTGTGTTATTGACTACGACATTAGCCGTGTCATCGCAAAGTCTATCGGAAATGCAAAAATATTTCCAAAACAACAAGGATTATTTAGACCCGATAGAAGGGTTCTATGATGTGGAAGCAGATGGTGATTACGTGACACCTTTTGTTCAACAAAAGTGTCCAAAAGAATACCTCACTTTGATTATAAAAAAGAACAGAGGAAACAATTTTGATGTTTACATGAAGGCCAATGACGGTGAAATAGATTTGTCCGATAAAATTAAGATAGAGAAAATCGGCGAAACTAATGTTTACTATTTTTATTTTGAAACAAGCAAATGTCGTACTTACTTAACAGACAACTATTGTCATTTTATTGCGAAATTACAATTTGATTATAACACAGCAGTTAATTTTACAAGAAACACAAAACTCGCACCTTCTGTGAAAATTTACTATAGTTTCGATTGCATAAAAACATATCCAAATAAATAATATTGGGTATATTGGACCTGGGGTGACTTCAAAATCACCCCAGCTTCCGCTTACTTGTCTATGTATGATGCAACAAAACACAATCGAAATAATTGTGTAACTGAAGCATGGCGAGATAAATTAGGAGTGTAACAATTTTACGTAAATGAGTAAATGATAATTGTGAGATTATTATTTTGCCAGGTGTTACAAATTAGTACATCATTGATGCACCAATTGCTTTTTCTAAATGAAAGAGGCAAAACTCTTTCATATGTGCTTTAGTAATGTCGGAACATAAGGGAAGAAAGAGCGGAAGATAATGGAGCCTAAAAATGTAAGAAATAGGTCCGACACTGTCGGGCGAATTCCTATTTTAGACACGCCTTTATTGCTTCATGTGTTTTCGTAAGAGCACCATTGGAGTCTGTAAGAGCAACATTAGGGTTTGAAGGAGAGAAACATTAACTCCCTGAATGTGGTATCTTGTACCACGTCCGTGTCCATACGCTTCTAATAGATTTCCATAGCACATAGCACTCAGCGTTTTTGTTATGTCAGCTTTATGCATATCTAAAGCATATTGTAATGACAGTCTTTAGCCTTGCCGACAATAAAAAAGGTTAAACTCGTGAAGCGTAGCTTGCGATGTTCTCATTTTTGTTTAACTTTGAGACTAATAACATAACGATGGAGCAGCATGAAGAAACTGATTACTTTTTTAATGTTCCTGTTGGCAATAGGGCAGGTGGCAACGGCGCAGGAAGTGTCGGGGCTGCAGATGCCGTTGCCGAAAGAGGAGCTTCATCCGATTACGGAGAGTGCGGAGAATCATCAGCTTACGCCGACCTATTCGGACATTCTGATGATGAAAGCACTATCGTCCTCCGAACTTCTTGCTACGCAGATAGTGCCGCTGCCGTTTGCTGCAACGCAGCCGCTTGTTTATGGCTACGATGCGAGCCGTACTGGGGCTACGTCGATGGAGGTGTCGAAGAACTTGAGGCTGACTGCCACGGGCGCATACCGCAGCTACATCGGACTGATGGATGTACAGTCGGTGAGCGGCGGCGTGCAGTACAGTCTTGGTGCCATGACTGTGCAAGGTGCTCTGGCTGCCAATCGTTACCTCTACTACGGGCGTGTATTCACGCAGTACGGCGTGTCGGGGCAACTATCATACAGCTTCAACCCTAACCTTGCGCTCACCGCCTTCGGAACCTATTACAACACGAATCCGTTCTTCAGCATGGCGGCATTCCCGTTTGTTCCGACCACCAGTTATGGCGGATATATGACCGTAGGCAATCGTAGCTTCTACGTGAACCTCGGTGTGGAGCGCCGCTTCAATGCTTTCGAGCACAAGATGGAGACGGTGCCTATCATCACTCCTGCGTTCAAAATCTCGAACAAGGTGACTATCGAACTGCCGTTGGGTGACCTCACGAAGCATATTGTTGAGGAAATCTTGATAAAGAGCGGACCGCACAGACGCTGATACCATTTATAGTTCGTCGCAAATAACAGATAACATATAGCGAATCCCCTCGTTCGGCAATGCTGAGCGAGGGGATTGTCATTTATATACCAACTCAATGCTCTTCCTCCAACTGTTTCAGCAAAAACTCCTCAAGTGTCTTCTTGTCGGGCAGCTGAAGCATATAGGTAGAAACGAAGAGGCTGTTATCCATACCGGCGAGTGCGTACTCCACCATCTTTTTGCCTTTGCGTGTGCAGAGCAGGATGCCGATTGGAGGGTTGTCGCCAGGTGGCATCTCGTTCTCGCGATAATGCGATACGTATGCGTTGAGCTGTCCGAAGTTCTCGTAGGAGAACTCCTCGTTCTTCAGTTCTATGATTACGCCGCAATGCAGTATGCGGTTGTAGAACACAAGGTCGGGATAGTAATACTCGTCGTCGATGATGATGCGTTTTTGGCGAGCCTCGAAGCAGAAGCCCTTGCCGAGTTCGAGGATGAACTCTTGCAAGTGGCTGATAAGCGCATCCTCCAAGTCATGCTCGTCAACAACTTCCTGCGCCTTCAATCCAAGAAACTCGAACGTGAACGGCTGGCGTATCTGCAACTCTGCAGAATCGTGGCCTTGAACAGAAGGGAGCGAAAGCAACTTCTCGGGATTGGTGCTGATGCCAGCCCTAACAAATAGGTTGGTGCTTATCTGACGGCGAAGCTCACGAACCGACCAGGTACACTTGATGCACTCCTGCTCGTAGAAGTAGCGGGCGAGAGGGTCGTCAAGAGTAAGCAACTCAACAATATGAGAGAAGGATAATGACGATATTATCTTTTGACCTGAAGTTTTAAATTGGTCCGACACTGTCGGACTAATTGAAGGTGCTAAATTTTCTACCATCTGAGGGTAGTGTTGGTAAAATTTTCGGGAGTTTTTAAAAAGGGTCACATTTACTCCCTTCCTATCCACCCTTTCCTCCAACTTCTTCAGCAGTTGCGTTCCATACTCAGCCCTATCCTTGCCGTGCTGTTCAAACTCAACGATGTAATAACCAATGAGCCAGTTGCGCATCGTCTGCATACGATTGATTGCTTTTACTGCGGACGATTGTGCTGCATCATGAGTAGTCTGAACGATCGAAGCCAAGTCGTTGAAGGAGTGAAGCGTCTTGCTCCAATCCTCAAAAGGCAGTTCCAATCCGTCGTGCAGGTATCTTTTCACTTCGTTTGCCATAATGTTGTGTTTATGTCTTGGATATTATCCTTTCTGCATAATAGCTGCCTATCCCACCGCCAGCGAGTAGAGGGCGAACATCCAGTGGGCGGTGATGGCAGCCACGAGTCCGCCGCAGAAGTGGGCGAGGATAGCCTTCGGGGTGAGGTCGCGATAGCCGAGCGAGTCGAGCATGGCGGTGTGAGTGCTGAGGAAGCCGCTCCAGCACATGCCGATGGCGGTGAACACGGCGATAGCGTTGCCGTCAATCCAGCCGTGCGCTATGAAGTTGGGTATCAGACTGAGGGCAGCGCCCACTGCGCCGAGTGCCGTGATGGGGAACGCCACGAGGTGCGGGTCGTGGAAACCGAAGAGCCACTCGAACACGAAGTCGATCTTGTTAGCCAGCCACGGCAGCAGTTCCACACCCTGATAGGCAGCACCCGTGTATGAGCCGTCGGCAGACGCGCCGAACGTGAATATCATCACGAACGTAGAGATGATGAGCACGCCCGGAATGATGGCTATGCCCACCTCCACACCGCTGCGTCCGCCGTCGAGCATGGCGTTGAGCAGACGTATGAACACGGTCTTCTCCTCGCTCTCGATTTCCTCCTTATTTTCCTCTTCGATGTCCTCCTTCGCTACCGCGTCCTCCGTAGCATACTGCGGATAGGCTTTCAGCACGAAGCGCTGCATCAGTCGCGTGGAGCAGACGCAGCCGAAGCACGCACCGAGCAGACCGATGAACGGTGCGGCATAGTAGCCCTGACTCGCCATGAACACAATGACGAGCAGACCCATACCGAACGCCGTACCGAAGTTGGTGAGCGAGATGAACTGATATTTCTTGAAGTAGCTTGCGAAACGCTTGTCGTGCGCAAGCGAGATGATAGCCGGGTTGTCCGAGAGGAATGTCATAACCGCACCTAACGATGTCACGCCCGGCAGGTTGAATATCGGGCGCATCAGCGGTCGCAGCGTGCGTTCGAGCAGCGTTACCACGCCGAACTCCACGAACACCTTGCCTATAGCGCCGGTTATCACGCAGATACTCATCAGGTAGAACACAGTGTTGAGCAGCAGGTCGTGCGCCGTGCGCATGATAGTGTTGAGCATGTTCGGCACACCCATCACCATGCCGAGATAGCCGAAGAGTACTACTACTGTGGTTATGCACCATACACCGCTCGGGATGAGTGTTTTGCGTTTAGAGTTGTTCTGTTTCATAAGGCGTTCGTTTAAATGTTGAATGTTGAATATTAGGTTGTAGACTGCAAATATATGAATAATTAGCGAACGGCGCACGTTCTACGCCGATATTTTTTTCGATTAGAAAACTCTAATGCCGCATTAACGCCTTCTAATCGGCTGCGCTTCACGCCTTTGAAGTCCGCACTAATTGAACTTTTACACATCTTACTCCTACAGTTCTTCATCGTACACCGAACGCCGTCCAATCGGATGGCGGACGCAATCTGATTGGACGGCGGATGGAATCCGATTGGACGGCGGACGGAATCCGATTGGGTGGCGGACGCAATCCGATGAAAAAACATCAACATTGACGCTTTAAAACATCAACATTGACGCTCCAAAACATCAACATACAACAACGTAAACGTCAACGTAAATAACAATAAATATGAAGATATGCACATTCATTCTGTTAGTCTCCGCAACGGATGGATACAAAAAAAAGTGACGAGAGGATATGATTTTCTCTCGTCACTTTTTTGTATATCGCTTAGAAGTGGAACTTCGTTCCGATGCTGAACTTAAGCTCGCCGTGAGCAGGACTATTCGAGTCTTCGATGCCCTTTCCATGCACAACGGCAGACGGCTCAGCGTATATCTCGAAGTGGCGGCTTAAACGCCAACCAGCCTGTAGAGCAACGTTCACACCAGGCACCACCTTCGTCTTCCTACCCTCGCCCGAGCTGATGCCCATCTGGACACCAGCCAAACCGGTAAGCTGGAAGAGACGGTCGTCGTTCTGTTCGCCGGTGATAGCGTTGCGTATGTTCATCATGTAGTCGGCGGCGATGGTGGTGATGTGGTTAGTGTGCTCCGTATCGCGCTTCAGGAACGTCTCGCTCACGCTACCATACACACCATGCACACCGTTCAACCAGCGACCATATCCGGCACGCACGTTGTAAGTCAGCTTCTTCGTTCCGCTCACCTTGCCGAAGTTGCCCGAGTAGAAGCCCATTCCGCCACTCACGTCCACAACGTTCTTCTGCTCCGGAGCCTCGTTCAGTTCGCTTGTGTGCTTCTCGCGGTTCAGCACATAGTCGATGCCAACGAGCACACGCGGCGTAACGCGTCCCCAGTTCTTGCCCTTGAAACGATCGGACAGCTCATAAGCCATGGTAGGTTCTACGAACAAGCCCGTGGTAGAAGAGAGGCGGATGCGAGCCTGACCACCTGCGTGTACGTCAGGAGCGAAGTATGCCTTATGTGCTCCGTAGTCGGCACCGATAGCAAAGCCCACCACTGAGCGCAGCGATAACCACGCACGGTTTTCTGTGCCATAGTTCATTGCGGTGAGGTCGGCAAGCCAGTCGAAGTCAGCCACCGCCTTAGCGTAGCGACCCTCAGCAGTATAACGGCGCATTGTGCCATCAAGACTGAAGCGCAGACCATTTGCCGAGCGCAACCACTGCGTATAGCTCAGACGCGCTGTCGGCATCCAGTAGTCGCTCTGCTTCATCTTCGTAGACGTAGATGCCAAACCGCCTGCGATACTGATAGACACCTTCTTTGTGCCGCGGTCGCCATTAGCACGGCGCTCGATGGCGTATCTGTCGTGATAAGTATAGACGAAGCCAGTGAGCAGCGACGGCATCACGTTGTATGGCTTGAAGTGACCATTCTGTTGTATGAAGTGCTTGTTGTAGATGTCTACACGCGGCTCGATGACAAAGGAGAGACCACGCGAGATGCGCACATTGGCTTGCAGACCACCGCTCACACCCCAGCTGTTCTTCAGTCCGTAAGGCTGACAGTTGGAGCGGTTGAAGCTGACACCTCCCAACAGATTAAGCCAGAAGGTGCGTTCGGGGTAAGCACCGGTGAGCACATTGCTCAGGTTGAGCATGTACTCCACCTGCGAACTGAGTGCTTTAGTGCGCTTTTGGTCAGTAGGACGCATGGTGACGGCACTTAGTGAGAGGCGCACTGCGTTGTACGGGTCGAACCATTTGCCCACACTCGCCATAGGACGAACGCCTGCATAATCGCCCCACGATGCGTTGTGTGCATTAGAAAGGAACGTAGCACCCGCCAGTCCGCTCACGAAGATGCCGTCGGCGAAGCTGTGTTTGGTCTTGTCGGGTGCGGCGTAATGCTTGCGCACAACGGGGAGACGATAGCCGAAGCCCATGGTGAGGGTGGTGAACGGTCGCCATCCATGCCAGTTGTTCACCTGCGAGATTTGATCCTCTACCAAGCCGAAGCGCGGTTCGAGGTATGCATATACATTGCGCGACAAAGCGAGTTGTCCGCGCAGACCGAGGTGTACGTCGATGCCATAATCGGCAGGTCCGGCGTTGTGTGCTATGGCGAGAGCTGCGCCTGCTATGCCGTACACCTCGAAACGTTTCGGCGTGTAGTAGCGTCCGCTCTGTGCTATCGCAGTGATGTTGAGCAGGTAGTCGAGTCCGAGGGTGGTGTACTTCGACTTCACTCCTTGTGTGCTCCACTCGCCGGTGTTTATATTTAAGCGTACACCATGTTCAGGTGTAATCCAATCGCCGATGTTGAACCCTCCGCTCAAATCGAACTCAGGCTTTCGCGCTCCCATGACGCTCGTTCCTATGCCTCCGTCGACGAACAGATGGTCGAATGGTTTCTTGTGCTGCCATTGTTTTGCCACACGTGGGCGTTGAAGCATGTATTCGAGAGCTCCGCCGTCTATCTGTGCGTGTGCTGTTGTGGTATAAGCAGTGGCAATGAGTGCTATCATTGCCGTTCGTATCATATTATTCATATTATTGTAGCCCCTCCTTATTGTGTTTTTCTACCAATAAATCGTTGACATCACCATCGACGTGCGCTATGTTCTTCAGCGATGGATCCATCTCGAAAGCACGCTTCAGCTCATCGTATGCTCCGACAGCATCCTCAGCACGGTTGAGGCATACGGCGCGCAGATAATGGGTGAGTGCTTCGTCGTCGGGCAACTCGCGACTAAGCTTCAGTGCTTCGCTGTTGCGTTTCATGGCGAGCAGCATGAGCAGGTTGTTGCGCTTGCTCGTAGCAGCAATGACTGAGTAGTTGTCCTCGTAACGTCCGTTGAACGCACCGTTCACGGCGTGTAGCAGACGTGTATTGTCGGTCTTGGGTACGTAGCTCATTATCTCGTCTGCCTCGCCATACTGCTGGTCTTTGAGTAACGCGATGGCGTGGTTGGTGTTGACAGCCACTGGTGCCTTCTCGCCTGCGAATTTCTCCAATAGCTCGGGGTCGGGCTCGCCACGCTCGATGAGCAGGGCAGCGAGGTCGTTGGCTGCAATCATGAACGAGGGGAACATCTCCAACGCCTGACGCAGGATGGTCTCGCGCTTCTTTGGGTCAGACTCGTTGCGGTAGAGCATGAAGAATTCGTAGCGTGAGAGCTTATGATAATCGTCGGCATATAGCTGGCGAATTTCGTCAATCGTGAGTTGACGGAATATAGCATAGTTCATGGTGTAGTTCACCTGGCGCAGCTGAGGCAGATAGCGTGCTTCGAGCACACTATTGTAGAACGGCAGGCGGCGCATACGTCTGCTCTGTACGTTGGGGTCGGCATAGCGGTCGATGATGCCTTGCACCTTATCAGCTTCGCTGAAGAGCGAGTCGCGACGCAGCAGTGTCACCACGTCGCTCCATGTAGCTACTGACGACTTCGTGCCGAACTCCATGTCGTTGCGAAGGTCGTCGGGCAGTTGGCTGCGTATATGTCCTAAGGCGAACTCCATACGTTGGCGTGCGAGTGTCTGGTTGCGCGAGAGACGACCGTCTGGCGACGATATGCCCTCAAGCTCAAACGACAGTAGCGTCGCATCCTTGTCGGCACGTATGGCATCAATCTGACGGCGCAGCTTCTCTATCTCGGCGCGGTTCTGTGGGTCGTCGGTGTTCAGCGTCGACTTGCCGATGAGGAACTGCAAGTTGATGCTACCCTTGCTGTTGCGCATCTGCTTCTCGGGTGTGGGGTAGTAGGCCTCGTCGTTAAGCGTACTGCCCATGATGGAGCAGTCGAGCCATCGCAGAGGGTTCACCGTACCACGGGCAATGATGGTGGTGTCGCGGTAGAGTATGTGTGTGTAGTCCTCTATAGCCATGTACACGTCGCAAGAGTAGTCGGCTTTCAGGTTCTCGACATATATAGAATCTGTGTAGCCGAGGATGTCGTTGTCGCGACCATTCTCGCGCAGCGTGCGACTCTTCACCGTTATGTACTTAGCGAGTGGATCGCCATTGTCGCTGTTCTTAATGTCGTAGTTGTAGAGTCGGTCTTGTGTGATGTTGTACTTCTTGCCGTCGTACACCATCGGACGCAAGAGGGTGAGCTGCTTGTCCGTCACATTGTTTAATATAGGTTGCACCACGAGACGTCTGTTGCTGCGGAACATCTCCTTCGGCACACGCACGCGAGTGCGCACGTATAGCCAGTTGCCCTTCACCTCAATGTCGGTTGGTTCGGGCATGATGCGGTCGGTGATGCGCTTTGTCTTCACCACCACCTCGCCGAGAGTGATGTCGTCTTCGTTGAGCTTCACCTCCGTGAACTTGTCGTTCTTCACCTTCAGTATCTCGGGCTTTGCGCCAATCATAGAGAAGCGCAGCTGTGCTCCAATCTGCGTGTTCATGGAGAAGCGTCCGTCCTCGTCGGTGACGGCGAGAGCGCGGCGTAGTTTGATGTCGGTGATGTTCACGCCAATGAGCGGTTCGCCGGTTTGCTTAGACACCACGCGACCCGTGAAACGTATCACGCCCTGAGCCTCGGCTTCGAGTGAGAAGCTGATAACGGCAACGAGCACTATGAGCATCCGTTTGATGTGTAGGGTGATGTATTGTGATATAATGCTTTTCATATCTGTTTATTTAATAATGGTTTCCATCTCCTACTATTTAATAATGTACACAAAGCTGACAGCAGCCTTGATTGGTGCGAAGTTGACGGTGCTTACGTTCGGCTTGTCAAGAGAGGCACGCTCCTCTTCGTTACGTGAATACTTCTCTTGGCGATACACGGCACCAACGCCAATCGTAGTCTCAAGGCTCCAGTGGCGACTAAGTACGAAGCTATAGCCATAGGTGATACCACCACCGAAGAGATCGCCGTCGTGACGTTTATCGTTGAACTGTAAATCGTAGTTCGCAGCAACGGCTGTTAGACCAACGAAATGACCCGCCTGCGGACGAGCACTGAACCAGTAGCGTGCTTCGGGTTCGAATGCGAAGCCCTTGGTGCTGAGGTTGGAGACACCATATGGTTTGAAGCCACTAACTCGGTTGACTACACCTTCGAGATTGAACGTCATGTGGCGGTTAATTCTGAACTCAACCCCAAGGTTGGGAGACATGGCAAGCCAATACAATGCGTTCGTTTTTACATTTATGCGCTGTGCTGTGGCTGGTGAGGCAACGGCAAGCATTACCACAACGGTGGTAATAAACGCAATTAGTTTCTTTGACATTTATGCGATTATTTGTATAGTATTAATTGTATGTAATTGTATATTTCGTATTGCTGTCAGTGGATAGGGTGGGCGGTAGCGTTATTCGCAAATCTCGTCGAAATGTTCAGCCACCTCGCAAAGCGCAGCGTACCACTCCTTGCCGAAGCGTCGGGTGAGTGGACCTTCGAGGAACTTGTAGACGGGCAATTGCAGCTCGCGACCCTTCTTCACAGCGTCCTTGCACACATCCCATCGGTTGTAGTTGAGTGCCACGGTACCATTGGCGAAGCGTTTCTCGCGGATGGGGTAGAGGGCGCAGGAGATAGGCTTGATGAACGAGGTCTTGCCAGCGCGGTGCGCACGCTCCAAGGCGCATAGGCAGCAGTCGCCCTCGTAGCACGTAAAGACGCAGTCCTTGCCGCCCACGATGCTTGTCACGAGGTCGCCATCGCGGTCGGTGTACGCCACACCTTGCTTGTCGACCACGGCTTGCGCCTGAGCCGACATGTCGCCCCATACGGTGTCGAGCGCGTCTTCGATGCCACCAATCTCTTCGAGGGTGACGGGTGCGCCGGCATCGCCCTCTACGCAGCAGATGCCCTTGCAGGCATCGAGGTCGCAGCAGAACTGCTCGGTGATGATGTCAGACGAGACGAGTATATTCTCAATGTCGAGTATCATATTTCTGTTTTGTTTCTTAATGATTATTTCTGTTTGCTATGTCTGTTCTCCCACGGATTGCACTCTTCTTGCAGTATGTTCTCCCACGGAATTCACGGAATACACAGAACCTTCTTGCTGTATATTCTCCCACAGATTGCACAGATTTACACAGAACCTTCTTGCCGTATATTCTCCCACAGATTGCACAGATTTTCACAGATGTTGCTTTCAGGGGGTGCACTTGTCTCAAGTGCACCAACCCGTTTGTTGTTGCACTTCTTGCTCTGTTGGTGCACTTGAGACAAGTGCACCCCCTGAAAGAACCTATCTGTGTCGATCTGTGCAATCTGTGGGAGAATACTTTCAGCAACCTCTTCCGTGAATTCCGTGAATTCTGTGGGAGAATATCTCGGCAGAGTAATCTCCGTGGGTGAGTTACCAGTCAATCTCCTGCTCGCCATGCTCGCGCAGATAGGCGTTGCACTGCGAGAAGTGGTGGTTGCCGAACCACCCGCCACGGTTGGCAGACAGCGGTGAGGGATGTACCGACTCGAGCACGAGGTGGCGCGACCGGTCGATGAGCTGCGCCTTAGAACGAGCATAGCCACCCCAAAGGATGAATACCAGGTTCTCGCGTTCGGCGTTCAGCGCACGTATCGCAGCATCAGTGAAC
>ERZ1023666.612-NODE-612-length-14235-cov-7.401340_pt1 | contig 14235 bp, 12 predicted proteins | sample MGYA00380341_ERZ1023666 | MGnify/ENA primary metagenome ERZ1023666 (study PRJEB33179, sample SAMN07448983) | human gut metagenome | biome: Human-gut; feature: Human associated habitat; material: Faeces | host: Homo sapiens | place: India: Bhopal | collected...
ATATCGTCCCCAGCACAGGAAAGAACCGGTAAATATCCTTGTCTCTCAGTGTCAGAACGCCAAGGATCAGTCCGATCAGAGAATAGACCGTTGCCAGCACACCGGTGACTCCGTATCCTCCGTGCATCACGCCCCCCTGACTGTAGGACAAATACGTCACAATGCCAAGAGACACCAGGCTGATGACACCCAGAATCGTAGACATGATCGCTTTATCCGAATGTTTTTTATTCGTAAAAATGTAGTTCTTTTTCCGCATAATATATCTCCTATGGAACCCGAAAAGGGCACTTCCTATGTGGAAATGCCCAATCTGTGCACCAAAACGGCGCCTTTCTTCTCTTTTGTCCTCAGAACAGGATGTGGGATTTGCCGGAGATAAGCTTGCCGCCGCTGATGATCAGCAGTACTCCTGCCGCAATTCCGACTACCAGGGAGATCACTCCCAATACAATATTCAGAGCACCCGCTCCGCGCATGATCTTATAGATTTTCTCTTCCATGGAATCCTCCTGTCTTCTATCCAAAACTTTTCGAAGCCGCCTGCTTAAGCACCGTATACGGCGTAATATTCATCAATTGCCTTCTTCAGGGTGTCGTCGATGTATACTTCTCCCTTGTAAGGTCTGTTGTACAGATGATCGATAACATCCTGCATGGTCACGATGGCATGTGCATCGAAGCCGTACTTTTCCTTAATCTCTTCCAGTGCGCTGACTTTACCGCCCAGTCCCTTCTCCATACGGTTCAGGGATACCATCAGACCAACGATCTCTACGTTGGCAGCTCCTCTTACCTTGGGAACCGTCTCTTCCATAGACTTACCGGAAGTGGTAACGTCCTCGATCATGATAACTCTGTCGCCGTCTTTTAAGGAACTTCCCAGGAAGCTTCCCTTATCTGCGCCGTGATCCTTCTCTTCCTTACGGTCAGAACAGTAACGAACCTCTTTGCCGTATAATTTGCTGTAAGCCACTGCAGTTACCACACTGATGGGAATACCCTTATATGCCGGTCCGAACAATACATCGAAATCATCACCATACGTATCATGAATTGCTTTGGCATAGCTCTCCCCCAGCTTCATCAGCTGAGAACCGGTAACATACGCACCAGCATTCATAAAGAAAGGAGACTTTCTACCGCTCTTTAAGGTAAACTCTCCGAATTTCAATGCCTTACAATCCACCATGAACTCAATAAATTCCTGCTTGTACTGTTCCATTGTATCTAAAAACCTCCGTGACTAACGTATCTTTTTCAGTTCTGCCCTTTATCATACCATACTTTTTTTTAACATTCAATGAGTTTCCTTGCAAAGAAAAAAGGCAGTCCATCGACTGCCTAATAGGTATCTCCCTGTAAAGGTCGGATATTCACTTCCTCCAGTACTGCCTGTGGGGACAGACGGAAGGTCAGGGCGATGACTTTTCCGAGGTCGGAGGTCTCTAAAAGTGACCTGTCCTCTTCGGAGGATTTCTTTCTGGTCTCGGTAAAGGTGCCGCCAGGATTGATGAGGGATACACCGATCCCCATAGGCTTACATTCCTCCCGGAGGGCATAGGCATAGGAACGGAGCGCCCATTTGGAAATGCCGTAGATGCCACCCCTGTCTCTGCGGATTCCCGAAGTGGAACCGATGAGTACGATGCGGCTGCCCGGTGCCAGCAGCGGAAGAAATTCCTTCACCAGACGGTAATATGCCGTCACGTTGCTGTCAAGCATTGCCTGCAGTTCCTCCGGTTCCGGCTGCAATACAGATCTCTGCGTGGAAGGATTTGGAAATACCGCCGCACACAGGATCAGTCCGTCCACCCTGCTGCCGAATTCCGTTATGCTGCCGCCTTTTACCGCTTCCACCAGCTCCTCAACAGCTTCAGCCCTGCCGGCGTCGCAAGAATAGATGGCCGATCCTGCCAGTTCTTTCCCGGTCTCTTCCAGGGTCTTCGGATTTCTTCCGACGATCAGTACCTTATGTCCATCCTGTAACAATTCCCTTGTAGCCGCTTTGCCGATGCCTCGGCTGCCGCCAATGATCACAATGTTCATATTCAGGTCTCCTTCTTATCGCACTCATTTACAGTCAGATTCCTATCTGATCTTCTATCCCGCTCAATCGTTTTAGTATCTTCCGAGAATCGTATCCTTCACATCCCATCTCTGCGGCGGATAAGGAGTCTGATCACCATATCCTACATCCACATAGGTCACCAGTCGGATATAATCCGGCAGATTGAATTTCTTCCGCAGTCTGTCGCAGAATTCCTCTCCGGGGAAGGTCAGCCATACCCCCTCTAATCCTACCGCATGAGCAGCCAGTACGATGTTCTGGCCTGCCGCGCCGGCATCTAACAGCTGATTCCGTACCGGAGTAAAAGAGTTCGCACGGTAGCATCTCATATCCTGTAAAATCACCAGATGCACCGGGCCTCCCGGCACGTCACTGCCGCGGAACAGTCCCGGCTCGTTTTTCTCCCGTACCACCACATAGCGGATGGACTGTACATTACAGCCGTGAGCAGCCCAAAGCCCCGCTTCCAGGATCTTATCGATCAGTTCATCCGGTACTTCCTGATCAGTGAATTCCCGGACGCTTCTGCGCTCCTTTACGATAGTAAAGAATTCTTTCTCCATCTGTTCCGTAACCGGTGTCGGCTTATAGGGAGTTAGATCCACATCTTCCCCCTTTACCAGTTTCTCCGCCGCATCGATCAGGAAAGAGGCATACCGATATTCCGGCAGATCTTTTCCCAATCCTCTTTTCTCCCACAGTTCCAGCAGATGCTTCGTATAATCTGCCTGATTGGGTTTTAATTTCTGGTGACGATATGCGGTAGCATACACCTGAATCTCCAGGGTATGATGGGAACGTTCTCTCACTCTGGCCCGGAATTCAGTTTCGTCCATATTTAAAAGCTGCTCGTCTGTCAGACGCATATTGTTATTCCAGATCTCAAGTACTTCTTCTCTGGGTAAATAGTCCATACTGCTATCACGAAACATACTGCTGCCTCCTTCTGTGGTCTACAGGTTGCCCCAATAGTTGTTGGGAATATCCTGTCCACCGCTATTGATGTCTTTTGCGATTTCTGCTGCAATTTTTAAAAGCAGAGGATCATTACGCCCCCTCTTCTGCTCCAGAGGGATCTCGTAGATTTTCTGAATGGTACTGGGTCTGGGACTTAACAATACCACTCTGTCTGCCAGGAACACCGCCTCATTTATATCGTGCGTGACGAATAATACGGTCTTGTTCTCTGTCTGACGGATATTGATCAGTTCTTCCTGCAGGGTGCACTTGGTCAGATGATCCACGGCACTGAATGGCTCATCCATGAGGATAACCTTGGGATTCATGGCAAGAGTTCTGGCGATGCCGGCTCTCTGCCGCATACCGCCGGACAGCTGTGCCGGATATTTGTTCTCAAAACCGTTCAGGCTGACCATGGAGATATAACGCTTTAACCGTTCTTCTCTCTCTTCCCTGGGTACTCCGGCGATCTCCAGTCCGAATGCCACATTTTTCCGTACGGTTCTCCAGGGGAACAGGGAGGCATCCTGGAATACCACACCAATATCTCTGCTGGTGCCGTGCACCGGCTGACCGTCCAGCGTCACTTCTCCGCCGGTAGCATCCAGCAGACCTGCCACGATCTCAAGCAATGTACTTTTTCCGCATCCGCTGGGTCCTACGATGCAGACGAACTCTCCTTCTGCCACATCCAGATTGATGTCATGCAGTGCCTGAACTTCGTTGCCGTCCTGATCAATATAGGTTTTGTTGATATTTTTAATGGATATTGCGGGCATTTCCATTACCTCCGTTTTCTTATTATTTTGCTTCCGGATCTGTCATTCCCAGAGTATCCGCAGCTACCTGAGCGAACTCATTGGTATAGGTTCCTTCATAGCTGACATCGGGATCTACCCAGCCGTACTCTTTCAGATATTCAAAAGTGGTAGCCAGACGATCTTCGGGAATCACCGGGTAATCCAACCATACGTCAATTTCGGATTCGATAGCCTGTCTCATTACATCCTCGGAGGTGTTCATCTCTTTGGCTGCCCAGGTAACAAACTCATCAAAATAGTCGTTTTTCACTTCTTCATGTACCTGATAGTATGCAGTCAGGAATCTCTGCAGTTTCTCAGGCTCATTCTCAATAAAGCTGTTGCTTGCGATGATCGTTCCGGTATAGTAGTCGGGAATGTAATCCCATGCTCTGCCCAGGATATGTCCGGTACCGTCTGCCTCAGCCAGTGCCGCATACGGATTGTGGATAATGGTGGCATCTACCTCACCGGAAGTCAGGGAAGCATATGCTGTCTGATATACACCGTTGGCGATCAGATCTACATTGTCTGTGCTGACGCCGTTTTTCTCTAACATTTTCAATACGGAAAGTCTCATTCCGCCGGAAGCGCCTGCGGTACCTACCTTTTTGCCTTCCAGATCAGAGAAGTCCTTAATATCGTTATTTGCAACCAGCCAATAGCATCCGGAATATCTCCACATATTTCCTACCAGCTTGGCAGGTACCCCATTGTAGATGCCGGGAATGTAAGAACTGGGATCTCCGTCAGCTACATCGATCTCGCCTCTGGTGATCAGAGACATTACGGTAGAATTGGTATCCGCACTGGCCTCCACATTTTCAAACTCAATACCAAGCTCCTTATACAGACCCTTTTCAATAGCAAAACGATTTACCGCACCGGTCATTCCGGTTGCAAAGCAGGAACGGATCACGATGGTATCATCACCGGTCTCTCCTGCGGTGCTTCCGTTCTCTGCTGCCTGACTGTTTTCACTCTGTGTGGCAGTGGTAGCTGCACTGCTTCCGCATCCTGCCAGCACTCCGGTTGCCAATACGACGGTCAGTAATACGCTTAATACTTCCTTTTTCATAATATTTTTCTCCTTGTTTATTCAAAATCTACTTACACATGTCTCCATCGATAGCTGATGGCATATTCGATGGCGTCGATCAGTTTCACTGCGCCTACGGATAATAAGGTGATCAGGATGATCAGGAAGAACATCCTGGGGGTGTTCAACAGGTTCTGGGATTCTGTCAGCAGATATCCGAGTCCTGCTCTCGCCGACTGCATTTCCGAGAACAATACACCGGTCAGTGCCGTTGCCGCTGCCAGCTTCAATCCGTTGAAGATCGACGGCAGTGCTGCCGGAATAATGACCAGAAATACGGTCTGGAAACGATTGGCTTTAAATACTTTTGCGACCTTCAGATACTCCTTTTTACACTCCTTGGCTCCGGTCACTGTGTTATACAGAATTGTAAATACCGAGAACAAAAATACCAGAAACGCCTTAGACTGAAAACCGATGCCGAACCACAGGATCAACAGCGGCAGGATCGCTACTTTCGGAACTGCCATGATCGCCGAACAGAATACATTCATGTACTTCTCCGATACCGGGAACAGGGTCCATATCAGTCCCACTGCAATACCTACCACCACAGCAGACAGATAACCTGCCAGTGCCTCCTGTATCGTCAGCAATAAATGAGGCCACAGGGTTCCGTCCGTTATGATCTCGATCCCTTCTTCCACAATGGGTCGGAGAAGCCACGAAGATTGTCAACACTCTTCCGGAATCCACTGCCCATTGCATCCATAAAAGCAATGCCGCCACCGTAAGCAGCTGTGCCAGATTCACCCAGGTAAATTTTTTCTTGTTTTTAGATTTCTTCTTTTTTTCCATAAGTGTATTCTCCTCGCTTCACCTTATCGCTTTCAAAGTACTCCCTCGTACAACAGGTACCTTCCAGGATGACATTCTGTGTAATTCTGTGGGAGAGACACCTGGAAAAATTCTCAATGGTGGTGGTATCGATCACATCACAGTAAAACGGTGCGATCTCTCGGAACCAGGGATACTTATCAAAATAAGTTCTCCACACTTCTGCGTAAGGGCAATGGTCTTCTCCCCATTCCGGGATCCATCCGGTGAAAGGAAGATCAATGACACTCATAAAATCCTCTACGGAATCTGCCTTCAATCCCTGCGCCAGTGCTTTCTCCCGCAACTGATCCGACCGGTCCACCGCCAGCTCGAATACGGTCTGTCTCACGATATCTTTCGTCTTCTCCAGTCCGAACTGATCATATAATACTTTGCTGAAATGGAAGAACTGCATTGCGAACTGTCTTGCGGCCTTTCGTACTTCACTTACCAACAGTTCTCTGGGAACTGTGCCCTCTATTTTATAATCTGCTTTACTCAATGTCCGTTTCCTCCACCTTATTAAAGCTGTCCATAAATGCTATGTATTCCTGTTTATCTGCGAATCTCGGATGATATTCCCGCTTCGTCCGTTTTGCGACTGCCGCACCATCCTTTAACATCCGGTATGCACTCAGTGCAAACATTTTTGCGGTCAACACGTAAGCTTCTTCCTCATCCACAATATCGAAATCCACCTGATGTAAACCACCGACGGCACCAGCGGTATTGAAAGTGATCACAGGGAGTAAATGCTGTACATCTCCCACATCTGTGGATCCACCGCTGTGTTCCTCCGGTCTGACCTCGTATACCGTTTTTTCTCCTGCCAGTGCTTTCACAGCATCGGCCATCTCTTCCGGTGCCGGCTGCCAGAGAGAAGGAAGATATCCCGGCATGGTCTCGATACGATACCCTGCTCCCATGGCCAGTGCTCCTGCCTTGAAGGAACGATCTGTCTTGACGGATGCATCCGCAAATGCTTCCAGGGTCTTGCCTCTTACCAGTGTCTCCAGCACTGCTTCACCGGGAACAACATTGACCAGATCACCACCCTTGGTCAGGATCGGGTGTACTCTCACACAATCCTCATCCCGGAATGTTTCCCGGTTCATGGCCAGTGCCTGTAACCCCAGGCTTGCTGCCGATAAGGCGTTGACACCTTTTTCCGGACATCCCGCCGCATGGGCTGCTTTTCCTTTGATACGGATCACCTTGGATACAAAACCATTGCCGCTGTTGCTTCCCAGCCGGATTCCCTCTAAGGAAATATGATGCGCCAATGCCACATCCACATCATCAAAAGCACCGATGCGGATCAGTTCGCATTTTCCGCCTCCATAAGCGATCCTGCCGTCGGCGATCAGGCCGTTCTTGAACTCGATCTCACCGTACTCCTCTGCCGGTGTGGCGAAGAAGATCACCTGACCATCCAGCTTTTGTGCCACCTCAGCATCCGTCAGTGCCAGTGCCGCTCCGATGACTCCCGCCAGCTGCGCGTGATGTCCACAACAGTGTGCGGCCTGTGTCTCCGGATTGGCATGTGCATGTGTGGGGATCCGAAGAGCGTCCAGTTCCCCGATCAGGGCCAGAGAAGCATTTTCTGCTTTCTCCGGATTCAGGTATGCTTTCGCTCCGGTGATCGCAAGCCCTGTCTGCACCGGCAGTTGTAAGCTTTTCATGAAGTCTGTAAATTTCCCGGAAGTACGGAATTCCTTATATCCAAGCTCCGCATGATCGTAGATGTCTCTTGCGAAATCTACGATGGTCTCCCGGTTGTCATCTATGATCTTAAGGATTCTCTGTTCTGTCGTATCAAATTCCGCTGCCATGATCGTCCTCCTTTTCATTTCCTACTATTCCTAGTAATCTGATATGTTTTGTATGTTTTTTAAATAATACTACCGCATGCTTTTGTTGTCAATACATGAATTCTATTTTTCTCTATTTTCTTTTTTCAACTTTTAATAAAAGTCTATGTGCAAAAAAAGAGCAGCCTCATTAAGGCTACTCTCTGTTCTTTAATACCTCCGCAGGTACCAGCTTATTCAATCTGCCTACCAGCAGGAAATTGATCACCATATAGCATAGAAGAATTCCACCATAAATCATAATATATATCTGCGGTGTGAACTTCAGGTCCATGCCGATAGCAACATTTGCAATGCAATACGGATACACCAGATCCATGCTCCATTTTGCCAGTGGAACGCAGATCACCGCTCCCAGCAGAATCACATAGAAATTCCCGTCCAGATAGAGTCTTCGGATCTCCCTTCTACGGTAACCGAATACTTTCATCAGTGAAATGGAAAAGGCGGAACGATCGATCATCACTTTCATCATCAGATACATGACGATCATAAAAATCAGTGCAGATATTGCCACGAGCATTACTACCATCGGTCCCATCATATCTGTAAAAATCTGTGAGCTTTCCTCCACATTTTCTTTGGATACTGTGGCATATAATCTGCAATTATCAATATCCAGTGCATAATCTGCAAACACGACATTATAATAATCGTCCTCCTGATCAAACAATTCCTGCATGACATCCCTGTCCAGGAAAACATAGACGCCGGAGGTGAACGAAACAATATCTTTCACGGTAAAAGCATAATCCCTCTCATTTACTTCATCGGATAATACCAGCTTCTCTCCCACCTTCACTCCGAATTTCTGCGCCGCAGCACTGGAGATCACAATCTCGTTTTTCTTGTCGGCAGTCTCGATGGGAAAATACGGATTGTCATCATCAATCCCCAGCACTGTCACATCCAGATTGTATCCATAGGCTTCCTTTTTCAGATTCTCGACATACGCCGGTGTTCCTCCCGCCGGGACATCCTCCGTAGGATATTTATAAGTATACATATAAGCATATTTTGTTTCTTCCAGACAGGCATTTCCAAAATTGATACACAGTACCGCACAGTCTATGGACAGCATCAGGATCAGCAGGCAGATGAACATACCGATCACAACAGCAAATGCAGAGCGTATTTCCCGCAGCATCTGTCTGATCTGGAATCTGAGCAGAAATTTCATATTTCCCAGATTCATGTTCTGTATCCTGCCGGCTTTTCCTGCCGTCTGCTCGTTACGAAGCAGTGACAGAGCCGTGCGTTTTAACTTTTTATTGATCACCAGATAATTTACCACTGCTGCCGTCACAGGCGGCATGATCAGACTGTAAAAAAGCAGATATCCGGGCGTCACGATCTGCATAGGCGGCAGAGAATAATATGCAATACTATCGCCCATCTGCCAGCCTGTTCCGTATTTGGAAAATCCCAGGATACATCCGACAGCTCCGCCCAGGAAAGAGATCAGCATGGGATTTAACAGATAGTGGAACAGTAATTGTCCCCTGGTCACACCCAGGGCATATAATGCACCTATGACGCTGCTTTCCTTTTCAATATTATGTATCACAAATACGGAAATCACATAAGTAAACAGGACCATGAGAATAATTCCGGCCAGGATACCGGCAAACCTATTGATGACCACATCGCCCGCAGCGGCATCGATACGCGGATTGTCCTCCGCTATCAGAAATTGGGTCAGATTATCAATATCGAAGGTGAAATATTCCTCGATCATATCATCGGCTTCCTCCTGCAGTTCCCGCACACCATCCCGCAATTCCTTACTTCCGTCTGCGATCTCGCTCACTGCATCCGTATACTCGATGATTCCTTCCCGGAAATCCTCCAGATCCGCCAGGGTGTCTTTTGCTTCCTGCAGGGAATCCCGTAATTTTATATCCATGCTGCTGCCCTCTGCAGCCAACCGATCCAATTCTTCCTTATAATTATCCGCGGTCAGATCCACAGTAATATTATTTTCTTTCAGCTGTGCCTCCACCATGTCCATCAGAGCATCCACTACAGCATCCGTTCCGCTTACCAATGGTTCACTGGCAGTATACAGGACACTCAATCCACCAAACAACTGCTGGGATCCGCCTGCTGCCTCTCCCACACCTGCCGTATAAGCTTTGACACCATCGCGGAACTGTGCCACTGTATCCAGCTGTCCCTTCACCGCTGCCAATTGCGCCGCTGTCTGGGATGCTCCCATCTTCGTAAACACAGCTGCCATTTGATCCAGCTGTTCTCCGTAACCGTCCAATGTCAGTCCGGAAAAGGTGATCCCATAAGCCGCATATGGCTCCAGCTGAGCCTTTAACTGTTCATTGACCATACCCAGAATAGCATTGAAAATTCCATCGGCTCCCTGGTTCAGTGCAGCACTGTTCTCCGTAATCTTGCTCATACCGCCCACCAGCGCGCCGCCTCCGGCGGAAGCCGCATTGACACCATCCGTGTAGGATTTCACGCCGTCCCGGAACTCCTGCAATTCGTCCAGCGATTTTTTAATATCCTGCAGATCCTGCCGCATGGATGCGGTATAAGCATGCGGATCAGCGATCATGGTGTTCAGCTGCTGTTCGTAATTTGACGAAGTCAGCGTCACCTCCACACCGACATCCTCCAGGCTGTCATTTACCTGCTCCAGCATGGCATCAAACAAGGTATCTGCCGCATCCGTCAGATCCGTATTATGTTCTGCCAGTTCATCTACGCCGTCCGTCAGCTCATTCACGCCATCCAGCAGTTCCCGGATACCGTCCTGAATATCATTTTTCGTTTCTTCTGCATCTGCCAGCATTTCCAGAAAATAGGTATCTGTCACCTTGCTGCGATCCAGTTCGAAGGACTGTAGCAGTTCCTTCAGTTCCTGATCCTTCATTGCTCCGTTCAGCAGATAGGTGTAGGTGTAATCCTCCGTCCGGAAATTCTGTCCGCCCGCTTTCAGTGCTTCGTAATCCTCTGCCGTGACGAATCCGACTCCAAACAGATTGCTGTCCACAGTGGTATCTGATGTTTTCTCATATGTTGCATCGTAATCCGGTGTACTTCCGATTCCCGCAACGATGAAATCTCTGCCTCCTACGGTAAGGGTATCCCCTAACCCCAGTTCATGTTTTTCCGCATAGTGCTGTTCCAGCAGGATCTCGCCCTGCATGGGCAGCTCTGCCCCCTGTTCAGGAGCAAACAGATCAATCTTCTCTCTCGCCTGATAGATACGTAAGGTAGCCTGGCCCTGATGAAAATCCAGTGAAAAATCCTGCTGTACCGTCACACCTTTATCTGTGATCTGTGTGACCTCACTGTCTGTCAGGGGGACAAATACTCCAAACTGTCCATCCTCTCTGTGATGAACAGCGGCACTCTCCTCTGTTCCCTGCATGATCGTCTCAGCCGCTCCCACGATAGCTACCACCATATACATGACCATTGCCACCAGGAAAAACAATGCCAGATAGCGCAGCAGGTTTTCCCGGATATCCCGAAGTACGCGTTTGCTCAATATCCTCTGCATCCTACAAATCCTCCAGTTCTGCCGCCGGAACCCGCTTCTCATTCCGGTAATTCTTGCTGATCTGTCCATCCTTGATCATGATGACCTGATGCACCATATTTTTAATGGAATTATTATGCGTGACGATCAGCATGGTGGTTCCGTACTGTCTGTTGATATCCTCCAGCAGCATCAGAATATCTCTGGAGGTTTTGGAATCCAGCGCTCCCGTGGGTTCATCGCACAACAGAAGGCTGGGATTTTTGATCAGCGCTCTGGCAATGGCACAACGCTGCTGTTGTCCACCGGACAGTTGTGCGGGGAACTTGTTCTGATGTTCCGTGAGACCAAGTACCTGCAATAATTCCTCCAGATCCAAGGGATTTTTCGTCAGATACTGACAGACCTGAATGTTCTCTTTCACTGTCAGATTGGGCACCAGATTATAGAACTGAAAAATGAACCCCAGCTTATTTCTCCGGTAATCGGACAAAGCTTTGCTTCCAAGTCCTGCCACTTCCATTCCGTCTACGACAATGGATCCGGAATCTACGGTGTCTAAGCCTCCGATACAATTGAGCAATGTCGATTTACCGGAACCACTGGTACCCTGAATGACACACATTTCACCTTTTTCCACTCCTGCAGTGATCCCTTTCAATACCTGCACATAACCGCCGCCCTCGCCGTAACTTTTCTTCAGGTCTTTTACTTCCAGATACATATCCTTCCTCCTCGTGCTTATTGATAATGATTTTCATTAACATAACGCTGTTATGTTAATATCCTGAAACAGCACCCCTGCAAAGTCCGAACTTTTTCGGGGTGCATATATCTTAGCTTTCCGTCATCATGCCCATCCAGCCCCGGGCCAAATACCTGGTCAAGGCATCCACATGCTTCAGTGCCATACTTTCCTCCGATTCATGCAGAAACAGATGCATGAAAGTATCTACCATAATGTGCGCCATCCAATGTGTCATATAATCATCGATCCGCGGTCTCCCGGTAGCGCCGGTCACCATATCGCATAATCTGCGGTACTGCTGTTCCGAAATATCCACGATCTCGTCCAGACAATTTTCGAAGCGGGATCCCTGAGACTTTGTCAACAACAATAGAAAGGCATCCCGATTCGCATACATTTGCCTTATGATCTCTCTCGAGGTCTCCAGGTCATCATCGTTCTGTTCCAGTCTGACCACCTGCGTTTCACTTCGCATCTCCGCAGCATAATGTTCCTCCATTGTCAGATAGAGTTGTTTCAACGGTTTCTCCACCAATGCAGCAAAAAGATCTTCCTTATCTTTGAAGAAAAAATACAATGCTCCCGTGGTCACCCCGGCTTCTTTGCAGATGTTCCGCAGGGAAGCCTTCATATATCCCTTTTCCAGGAACTCTCTCCCCGCACATTCCAAAAGATGCTTTCTGGTCTCTTTATTCTCCTTTGCTACTTCTTTTTTTATGTCATTTCCCTCCCTATTGTGTTTACATCTGTTCACTTGTTCACATAACATTGTTATGTCTGAATTATAAATAAAAACAGGATTGCTGTCAACCCTGTTTTTATTCGTATTTCTATCTTCTGTTTTATTTTGTTTTCAACTGATCGATTTTCTCCTGCAGATCTGCAATGGCACGCTGACTATTTTTAATGGCTTCACACTGCTTCTCAAAAGGAGGCTCAGGCATATCACTGTACTGCTCAAAATAAATCTTGCCGATCTCCAGATAATTTTTCTTCATCACTTCTTCGCAGGTAGAAATCTGGCTCTTCAGATTTGCAATAGCCGCCAGTTCTTTTGCCTTATCTGCCGCCACTTTTCCTTTTTCTGTAATGGTATCGCCAATCTTCTCTATAATATCCATGGTATGATCTCCTTTCCGGTACTATTATTTTACTCTTGCACGCTTTCCACGTCAATAGCAGACCCTTGTGTTCAGTTTATGTTTATAGTAAGATAGAAATATATTATTTTTATCTTACGCTACAAAGGAGTGTTCATTTTCATGTCCAGATCAACCCAAAAAGAAAATCTTCTATTCTGCATTGTTTCAACTTTAATCTCAACATTTGGGATTCTGTTGATTCTGAAATCCAACGGCTTTTATCCTTTTAAGGAAGTAACTCTTTTTACCTTTGATATGAAAGAACAGTATCTGCCGTTTTTCTCCTCTTTGCATTATCTGATCGGTGGAGATGATTCCATTTTCTTTCATTGGTCTAAATCCCTCGGCGGCAATTATATTGGTCTGTATGCCTACTATCTTGCAAGCCCTTTTTCCTGGCTGACAACACTGTTTTCCATTGAAAAACTGCCTCTTGCTATTTTTCTCATGACCGTCAGCAAAATCTCGCTCTCCGGATTAACGTTTTCGGTTTATGTTAATTTCCTGTGGAATAAATATAATTCATTACCCGCACAGACCTCTTCTTATCGAAGATTACTCGCTCATTTAACGTTGCTTCCACTGCCCGTTGCATACGCGCTGATGTCATATAATCTGCAATTTGCTCTATCCATCATGTGGTTGGATGGTGTCATTTTGTTGCCTTTACTCCTGCTTGGCGTGGAAAAGCTGCTGGACAAGCAACGTAATCTTTGGTTCATTCTGCCATTAACAGCAATTTTCTATTTCAACTATTATATCTCTTATATGGCAGGAATCTTTTGTGCCCTTTATCTTCTTTTCAGACTTCTTACCACTTACTCTCACTCCCGGCACGACTTGTGGAGAATTCTGAAAAATTTCGCTCTTTCTACATTAATATCCTTGGGACTGGCAGCTCCTTTGCTGATCCCGACTTTTTCCGATATGTTTATCGGAAAACTGTCGGATCCTCTGACCAGTGTTGTTTATGATCCTCGATTGATCAACCAGCCACTATCCGATATATTGGGACAACTTCGCAATGGCACCGTCAACTACCTTGGGGTCACCGGACTTCCCAATATTTATTGTGGGTATCTTGCTATACTTTTGTCCATTCTTTTCCTATTTTGCAAACGGATCTCTCTCCGGGAAAGGATTGGCGCCTTTTTACTGACAAGCTTCCTGCTAGTTAGTTTTTATCATTGGCCGTTGAAGATCATTAGGCGCGGCGTTATAAC
>ERZ1023666.615-NODE-615-length-14207-cov-111.630512_pt1 | contig 14207 bp, 24 predicted proteins | sample MGYA00380341_ERZ1023666 | MGnify/ENA primary metagenome ERZ1023666 (study PRJEB33179, sample SAMN07448983) | human gut metagenome | biome: Human-gut; feature: Human associated habitat; material: Faeces | host: Homo sapiens | place: India: Bhopal | collected...
GCACACACCGCCCACCGCCTGAACCTATCACCCACCAGCACCAGGAATCGCCCACCGTTTTCTTTTCCCTATATATAATAAGGTGTACACTACATAAAGAGAATAAAGATATAATATTATATTTTTATCTAGATAAACATATATTTTTGTGAATAACTGTAAAAATAAGGATATATATTGTTTTTAAACGTTAAATATAAGGTTATTTCTTTATTTTCTTTGCAAATTATTTGGTGAAATAAAGATAAATCCGTATCTTTGCAAACGTAAAACAGAAACAAAGTATAAACATTTAAAATTAAAAAGTTATGAAAAAGGATTTAGTTATTTCAACAATTGCAGCGATCGCCGCTCAAAATCCAGAAGGTTACACCATTAACGCTGCAACTCTGCAGCCTATAACTTCAGGTTATGCTGTAGCCCTTGCAGTTACTCAAGACTCTTTTGGGGCCAAAGGTCTCAAAAAGGTAGTTGATGTTATCAATAAAATGCAGAATCAGGGAGAAGCTTCTCGTTTTGACAGCCTCGCTTTTGGTGGCTGGTATGACACGAAAAGCGGTTGCTACTATTACGATGCAACCGTAATAGTAAAGGATCGCACGGAGGCCCTGGAACTTGCACGAGTTAACGGCCAACTGGCAATTTATGATCTGGACAATTCAGATGAAATTAGACTCGACGATTAAATAAAGCCATGGGAGCCGGTCCCGGCTCCCTTATTATCCATTTATTATAGAAACATTTAAAAATTTAGAAAATTATGACAACAAAAAGATATAATATTAAAACATTTGAGTTTGTAGTTAACGGCGAACATATTTATTTTACATGTGATACGACTAATACACGAATGGGGTTTTGTCATCATGTTTTTGTTAGTGGAGGTGGCAAATATAACGAGCATTCCCGCGTATCATACCTTAACAGAACTTGGGAATCTTTCCAGTACGAAACGGCATTATTACACGCCGTTGAAAAATTCCCTAAAAATTTGCGTGCATCTTTGCGCCTGGAGATTCAGGCAGTGGCAAAGAATGAACACGAAAAAGCAGAAGCTTTCTGTGCGGCTTTCGCGGCTAATTTTGCGGCGCTGAGTACTGAACAAAAGAAATTTGTCCAGGAACACACTCCGGTTATTACTAGCATGGATCAGGCAAAAGTTGTAAATTCAGCCGTTGCTATGATGGCGGCATTATAATATATTTTAAAGATTATAGGGTGCAAAGGTAATCAGGCCAAAACGGCAGATCATTCCCGCCGGCACCCCCTATTATAGAACATTTAAATTTTTAAGTTATGGCAAAGATCACAAAAGAAATGGAATATAACCAGCTCGCAAAAATAGGCGAATTTGGTATTAGTGTTACAAATTCATTGGGTTATGGTATTGTTGTCGATAGTGCGACGGAGTGCGTTTTGTGGCGTGCCTATTATTTAGACAACACAACGCACACAGCGCAAAGATGGCAGGAAATAAAATGGTCCGCACTAAGGAATGAGGACCAGGAGGCGCGCCCGTATATTACTATATACGGTACTCGTTATTATTTAGACGAGTTCATGCGCTGCGCCTAAATATCCCGTACCTTGGAGTATCCAGGGTACCCACAAAATAACCATATTATAGAATCTTTAAAATATTAGGAATATGAAGAATTATAATATCACTTTTTCACGCCGTTCAGGTACGGCGGAACTTATCAGCGTTTTATTTGCCGTGTGTGCCCTTCTTTTTGCACGCCTGAATAAGAGTATCTTTGCGGCTGCAAAAACCGCCTGGAGATGGTTATCTGCGCCTAAAACTTACTTTGCAAGCGACGGCGAAGGGGTGACAGTTAACGGGCTGCAATTTATAGGCATTAATCTAATTGCCGCGGCCGTGTGTATGTTGTTATCAGTATATTTGTAGATATTCTTTCTTTAAATATCGAGGTGCAAAGGTAATCAGGCCAAAACGGTGGATCATTCCCGCCGGCACCTTCTAATAAGGTGATAAAAGCCGCTATTATAGCGGCTGCAAAATATCACCAGGGAATTAATAAAATATATTATAGAACATTTAAATTTTTAAAGTTATGGCTACATGTAATTTTGGTGACACGATTTTTAATAGATATTATTCTATTATGCCTAAAGACGAATACGATTTTGATTTTCAGCGTGATAATATCGCTGAAGCGATCAGCGAGCTTGATGGCGGTTATTTAGAAAACGGGGAACCGTATCAGATAGCTAGCATTTTTCAGGAGGTTGAATTTTGTGGCGTTCCTTTTGAGTTTTCGATAGATGTATTTTTGCGACCTGGTTATTACGAGGGGGCTTATCTAGATGGTAAAATTTATCTAGATGGCAGCGAGTACGACGACGTACACGATATAAATTTTGCTGATATTCTGGAGCAAGGTCTGTGGGACACGGATCAGGCGTGCCAGTATCGAAGCACGGGCCAGGTGCGCGGTTTTGCTGCGATGCAGTCTAAAAACTTAGAAAAGCGGCTCCTGGCATTATATTCTTCTATTGTAGAGAATATAGAAAAAGCTGTTACACCGTTAACGGTTCAGATGGTTGAACTCGGCCGTTTTAGTAACGGATCAGCAGTTTATAAGCGAGTATCTTAAATTATATTAAGGTGCAAAGGTATCCAGGCCCAAACGACGGATCATTCCCGCCGGCACCTTCTAATAAGTGATAATAGCCGCTATTATAGTGGGTGCGAAATATCACCAGGAATTAATAGAATATATTATAGAACATTTAAAATTTTAGGCAATATGGCAAAGATAACATTAAAAGACGTATCAGGCACTCCAGAGTTTGCACCCGCAAAGTGCGATATTTTCCCGGAGGACAAATTTCAGGAGGCAAAGAGACTCTTTGCCCGTGTGATTAAACAGACTTGCGAAGATGGAAAGAAGAAGACAGCAAACCACCTGAAAGGTTTGATAGTTTGCGCTGATATTCCAGCAGCGGAAAAGGGCAAATATAACAATGCCATGGCGATGCTGGCCAACGGTGGCGACCGCGCGAACGGTTCCGGATCATTCACGGTTAACGATATAACCGGAGAAAGTTATTTTTATGTAGCCATAAACGGCGCATATTGCATCGCACAATATGACTACAGCGACGGAATCAAATTATCATACCTTCAGATTATTGAAGGTTAAGAAAAAAGAATATCACTCTATTATAGAACATTTTAAATTTTAGAAATTATGGAAACAAAGATAGATTTTGAGAATTTGAAGAATGAGAATATCAGTAAAATCGCGGATCGCTTGTGTGATTTAATCGATGCCCCTGGAGACGTTTTCCTATGGACCGGCGATTCTATCCCAGCTAAAAAGCCCGGGCGCTTCAGTAGCGTGGAAAATGCGAAGGAGTATGGAATCCTGAAGAATGAATACTACATGCGCCGTGGCATGATTGACCGTGACAAGCCTATAAACTATACTATAGGAACGGAAAAAGATTACCAGAATGCCGTAAAAACTTGTCTTCGTCGCAAAAAGAATGAGGAGGTAGAGAAGTACCGCGAACACGTCGAAAAACTCGTGGTCCGCTCCAACAAAGAAATAATAGCCATGAAGGCGTTAAAAGATGTTTGCCGTGCCTTCGATGGCAAAGTGATAAATAAGCGCTTCCTGAACGCTGCAAAGGAGGCGACGGGCCTTTCCTGTAGCTTTTATGAAGGCTGTCTGGAATTAAGCGCTATCAATTCATACGGAGAATACGCGCCGGGCATCGCGTTTTACGGTTCCTGGAATTCCCAGAGGGGCAAGGAGTGGGAATGGTTCACGGGCGACCGTATGGAAGCAGAAAAAGCCCTGGGAGTAATCGACGGGTATATCTGGGATAAAAGACAGGATATTGCTAAATATAAAGACAGCATAAAACATTACGCAAAGTACGTGGACCAGGTACGCAAAATCGAGGCTTCAGTTCATGAGCTGGTAAAAACCGACAGCACGATCAGAAGCTGGGCACGTGAACATGATTTGAAGAAGTACCCACTTTTTGGCCACATCTGGATATGCTAGCAGCTAGCCCTGGGCATCATCCAGGGCACCTATTATAGAACATGCGAATTTTCACTTATTATAGAACCATTTAAAATTTGAGGATTTATGATTAATACAAAATTGTATGTAGATATTTTGAGCGACCAGGCAAAGGAAGACGGGCGACCACATGAGATGGCGTTGAGTGATTTCTGCGATTACCTTCTAGATTTATTTAGCGTGGAGGCGTTCCTGGGTGACTCAAAAGGCTATCTGGAATGGCAACAGCAGCGCCTTCAGGCGAAGCCAAAACTGGCTACCCTGGCGATGGTATGGCTTAATGATGTTAGCCAGGCGATGGACCGTGGCCAGTGGCTCGACGTGTTCGGCATGTTGTATGAGGATATGTATTTAACCGCTGGTAAGGCATCTAAGACGGGACAATTTTTCACGCCTGCAAGCGTATCAGATCTTCTGAGTGCTATTATATCACCGGGCAAAATTGAGGCTCCCAGCGCGAAAATAGAAGGCTCCACGGTGAATGACTGTGCAGCCGGAAGTGGTCGTCTGCTTCTGGCTCATTTTATGGAGGTTAGTAAACTGAATCATTCGGCCGGTCGCCGTTATCAGTATGTAGCCCAGGATTCGGATCCGCTGGTGTGCAAAATGTGTGCCCTTAACATGATGGTGCACGGCATGAACGGTAAGGTGATTTGCCAGGATACCCTGGCGATGAGTACCCCATCAGCGGTATATTGCATCAACGAAATAAGATACCCGTTCGTATCGCCTTATTATAGTGTACGCGTAAAATCAGGGAATCCTCAAAAGTAGGATTCCCTGGGAATAAAAAGAAACATATTATAGAACAATTAAATTTTTAAGGTTATGGAAAAGAAAAAGAAATTTACAACGGTGTGCGATGCACGTTTAGCCGGTTTTGAAGGCTTTTATTGCTCTATCTGGAGCCCGGATGATGATATTTATTATTATGGTCTTGAGAATGGATTTGAGGAGGATAAGGATTTCACTTTTGATTATAGGGGATATTACAAGGCCATTTGCGAGGAGTACACCGAGGTATGGAAAGGATGGATGCAGCAGTATATCCATGAGGATATTAAACTGGATTTTATCCAGGTATGGCAGCCACGATTCTATAATTACGAAAATGATGCTTGCGTGGTTCGCATCAAACTTACCCACCAGGCCAAGAAGGCGATTATAGAGAAGGCAAGAAATCACCGTGATAAAATAGCCGGATGGATCAAGGAGAATCACACCAGCACAAGCGGTTTTATCTCCTTCCTGAGCAACGACATCGACGATTGGGGAGGCTGGGTGCTTTTCGATACGGATGTTTATTACCAGTCAAATTACCTGGCATACATGCTCTATTATATCGTGAAGGCAGAATTGGAGGCAGAAGGATATACCGATGAACGCCCTGAGATTTACGCCTATAATAAGGTCTGCGACCGTGTAAGTACAAATTATTATATTAACGATATAGACAAGGGCAAAGCTGCCTAAGCGCTGCCCTATTATAGAACATATAGAAAATGAAAAAATCATCAGTTATCTATAATTTTGCTATCTCGCAGCAGCAGGGTAAAATCCTGCTGACTGCTCAGGAATATCCCTGGAGCGTGCTCCAGGTAGTGACTTTCGGGCCACAATATTTCGATAAGGTTGTGGAGCTTTGCAAGCGCCGTGGTATGGTAGCCACCCACGACAAGGACCGCTCCTTCTGCATCATCCATCTGGGCAGTGGCGACCAGGGCGGCAAATATCCAGATAAGTATATCAATACTGACACGCCAGCAGCCATCGACCAGTATCTGGGGGCATTGAAAGATGCGATGGCGCAAGCAGTAGTTTGGTATTATACGAATATTATAGAACGTGTAAAAAATTAGAAATTATGGCAGAATATATGTTAGATATATATAAGATACGCAGATTTGCAAATGGGCAGGTGACGTCGGAGAAAGTCTCGAAAGTACTAAAGGAAAGTACGGTAAAACTTGCGAAACGAGCTAACAAAAACGTTGGTTATAAGTACATCGGACGTTATAAGGATACATACGGCAACTATTATGCCCAGTATGAACGCAAGGACGAAAAGTTATCTGATTCCGAATGCGAAGTTTACTTTAAGCAGATATTCACAAAATTAAAGTAATATTAATATCTAAAATTTAGAAATTATGGAAGCAAAGAATAATAAAAACAACGGTATGAACGTTATAGAGAATGTAGAAAACGAAGTGCAGGTGACAGAAGAGAGCCGCAAGGCATACGGCAGACCATCGGTCAATGAGGAGAAGGGATGGAAGCTGGATCACGTTATCCTTTTCGATTTCTATCACAACGCATATATCAAGAGCCGCAAGGGTATCGATGAGCTTGTGGAGATGGTGCTGAAGGAATGTAATATCAGCCCTGACGATACCTGCTCCTGGGCAAAGGACATCCGCACGATTATTAAGCATGCCATCGAGACTTACGACCAGCGGTTGGAGGAGGATGAAGAAACTCCGGACGAAGAGAACCTGAACCTATCAGGGTGTTTGGTTGGCGATGCAATCGAATTTCGGCATAAGGCTTTTTATCCTGCCGATTACATCGCTCCTCATACCTTTGAGGAGATGAAAGAGGAATACGTTCGGGAAGGTAACTGGAAGAGTTTTCTTGCCATGAATAGTATGACCGAGGAAGAATTTAAGGTAGATTACATGAAGCGTCATGCGCAAGGTGATGTGGCATAGGATAAGATATATCGAGGCTATCCGATAATGCCCTATCACATCATACAGGGGAAGTCCGAGAGCCTTCCCCTACCCCGTCCGGCAGACCGGCAAGGGTGGATCACCACCGCCACGGGGTGCGTTATTTTAAACATAACTTTAAAATTTTAATTTGTTTACGCTGAAGCGTCAGCGCTTTGTTTTAAGATAGGCTGCCTGCAGTTCGAGAGGATAGCAGCAGCCGTTTTTTAGTTAATAGTTAAAAGTTAATAGTTAATAGTGGCAGTCTTGCTTTTTAAACTATAAACTATAAACTATAAACTAAAAGAAAGCCCTGGTGGGCGACAAAGAAGAAAGAAGATGAAAAGGTGTTGAGAATTTACTTTAAAAATAAAACAAATGTTAAAAATGCACCTAAAAGCGTAATTAAAGTGCATTTTATTTGGTAGTTTCAGAAATTCTTTGTACCTTTGCATCAGAAAATAAAACAAGAAGATAAATAAAAACAATAATAATAACCGGCTGTGCCAGATAGCCCAATAAGTCTCAAGGGCATGAGCAGAGAATATGATTATCACTTTCAAGGAGTTTAAGAACAGAGTTCGTGAAGACGCTGACGTATGCTTTGGTTCGTTCAGATTTGACGAGGCAGACGAGCACAAGGGGCGTGAGGTATCTATCCATCCTTTTGGTATGGATGAGCGTGTTCGCTGGGGCGTTGCTTCCTGCTGCTTTTTTAATCTTCCGCTTGCGGATAGTTATAAGATGGATGTATATACCGAGCGTGAGTTTTATTTCGGAAGTTATTTCGTAAAAGAGAATGCGCCTGTAGATTTCAATGCTGATGAGTTCTTCATCATCGCCCCAAACTTCCTCGCTGACATCGAGAAGGCTTATAAGCGCAAGAACGATTATAAACACTGCTGCATCAATAACTACGTGATCTCTTCCGTTTCCGTGGCTTGCGCTACCTGGATGCGTTGTGCAGACTACCTGAAGGGCAAAAATGAGGTGGAGTTCCTGGGTGGTTCTATCCGTATCGGTGAATGCGAGCAGGATGCAATCAAACGTGCAGCCAAAGTTCACAAGTATATCGGCTTTGCTGAGAGGGCATTCAAGAAGTATCTGGAGAAAAATGGTCTTGCAAACGGCAACGAGTATCTGGATATGCTTGCACGCAAGACAGCAGAGAAGGAGGAGGAAGAGAAGGTAGCGAAGAAGGCTGAGAAGGCGAGAGCTAAGGAACTGGCTTATATCAAGAAACATACCGGCGCATTCTACAAGATCATGATCCGTCGTTGCTTGAAACTGGGCGAGAATCTCGGAACCATCGACGCACGAATTTCCGAGGAAAACGGTGTTGAGTGCTACGAGTGGAAAGATTATGACGGATATAGCAAAAGCTGCGGTTATACGATGATCCGCCGTTCCTTCACCCTGAACTTGAAGAAGGGATATAATATCCGTATCGTGGGCGGTCTGCTTACCTTCGTGCGTGGCGAAATCAAGCGCAGCGGAATGGCTTGCGAGTGGTTTGAGCAGGGCAAGGCTATCGCTGATATTACGACCGTAAAGGGCTTCCTGGTAAGAGGTGAGCACATCGTTGCCAAGTCTCTGAAGGAGGCGCAGCGTATCAGCGCAGAGAAGCGCAGCAAGCAGGCTCTTAGCCTGATGAATGCCCGTAATAAGAATAAGCTATCCTATCAGAAATTAATCGGTCACATGTTCACTTTTGAAGAGTCTTTGGCTTCCGGCAACTGCCGTCCAGGTACTCAGGGCTTCAAAAACCGCTACGAGGCTGCCATCGGTCACGAGGCCACCGAGATTTCGCTTGCCGACCTTCGCAAGTATGGCAAGAAATTCGGTCTTGAGGAATATACCGAGCGTGTTATCCGCTATGTTATGAACAGATTGTAGAATCATATATTACTTATAGAATATGGAAAAAATGATATTATCACCCTTGCAGCTATCCTCAGTAGCCAAAAGCTACTACGAGGGTAGCATCCCTAAGAACACTTACGGGATGGAGAAGTATGTAGCCACAGACGGCGAGAATGCGATGTTTGTAAAATCAGACTATCAGCCTGCACCTGGCGAAGTGGTCTTCTATATCAAGCGAATGAGAACAGAGCTGTATTGTCAGCTTTACAAAGAATCATAAAATACTTGGAGATATGGCAAAAAGAGAAATTCCCCTGTTTATTATAGATACGCTACGAAATCACAAGCGTGGTGAGTGTGATTTCCTCGTCTGCACTGATAAGGATTGTGGTTTCATCGCAAAGGTAGATTACATCGACGAGGAAAAGGAGGAGGTGGGCGACGACTACCGCATCGGTCTTCCTCGCCGTGGTTGCAGTATGAGAATCAAGATACATCAGATGATAGGGCAACATCCTGATACGGGCAGGATAAGAACCTTGCTAAAGAAGGGTATGGAGTACTTCATGAAGGCTGTTACCTGCGAGGTTCACGTGAACAATCCGAGCCGCGAGGAGTGTGCTGACTTCCTGAATACGCTGGTCCGCATGAATAAGCAGTATGTTGATGATGCCGGCTCAGACTATCACGCAAGACAAGCCACCATCCATACCATTATGATGCTGGAGGCAACGAGGAAGCTCCTTCTGGAAAAGCCGGAAGGCATCGAGATTGAGAACGGCAGCGATAATGATCCGCTCAAAGGTGTAGATTTTAAGTAAGAATCATTAAGCCCTCGACAGCACGGTTAAGTCATAGATTATGAAGGTAGATTTGAATAAGATATTAGCAAGACAAGACTATGTTCGCATGACTGAATCTTTGCGAGAGAAGTGCAATCAGGTAGCGGATGCCATCAGCAAGAAGATGAAAGACCTTGAACTTGATGGTGCAGATAATGGAATCTTCGTTAACGGTATAAAGCTGTTTTGTGTTGATGATTGGTTGTATATACACACACCAGAAGAAGAGACCGACAGTGATTATTGCACAGAGTATCGTCCAGTTCGTTCCACGGTGAGATATAAAAGTTTCGATGTTGATGGTGTAGGTCATTTCGACATGTTCCCTTGCCCTAACAAACGTGCGCTGAAGTTTCTGAATAATGCTGTTGCGATTATCGAGAAATTAGGTGAAATAGAGCAGGAGAAAGTTGACGCTATCGACAAAGCTCTTGAAGCAACTGAAAAATTGTAAAATCATCTAGCCCTCGACATCACGGTTAAGTCATTTAGTATGAAGAAATTTACATACGAAACATACGAACTTCTTAGTACTCAGAATCCGGAACAATTTGATCAGGATTTCGGTGAGTTCATTGATATGGAGAATCCGGCAGACTTGCAATATCAGGTTGATTTTGGCGAGCAATATGGTATCGCAGCGAAAAGCGAAGATGCAGATGTTGTTGCAGCCTGGTTGCCTGACGGTCAATATATCTTCTCCGATACTTCCGTAGCAGAAGTCAAGGAGCATATCAAAACTAATTATCCGGAACTTGGTTTATAGATTATTTACAGCCCTACCGCATCATGGTTAAGCGGATTTTTATGTCGGAGATTATTTGTAATAATACGACAACGTTTCTTGCAAGACGATTGTTTGATAATGGTGAGTCTTTGGAGTGTAAGGGTGATACATACAAAAGAGTTGGAACGATTGAGGGTTTAATAACCACGCTGACGCTTACGGGAAGAGATAAGAATATATATTCTTTCCGTATCATAGACGAACAGCGTCAACCTTATAAAGACCTGACTAGGATAATATGCAATAGATTGGCGGGCGAGCCGAAAGACAGTGCAAGCTCAATCGGTCAGATATTCCTGGATAAGCAAGGTTATTGGGTTATGTTTGAGGATTGTAGTTATCCTGATAACCATACAACTTTGGAGTTTCATAAAATTGGCGTTTACGCATAAAACGAAAAGCCCCGACCTAAGCCGGGGCACTGCGAGCCTTCTGGCTCGAATCTACTATAGTAGAAATTTGGCTCTTCAAGAGCGTTTGAATCCACAGACTTTGAAGAGTCTGACCGTCAACGGAAGCTATATGTTTCTTTTTATTCCATAAAGGTACGATTGAAATCTTCCGAAGATGGTGCAAATTTAAAAAATAAAACAATACGGTGTATCAATTTACCAGAAAAATTATAGAATTTTAAGTTTTTAAAGCCCTACCGCATCACGGATAAGCGGAATAAAGATGTTTAAGATATTGCACGCCTTCCTTGATTATCCCTTCTGCTCGTTCGAGTTTCTGAATCTCGACACTCAGGATCATATATTTGCTTCATTCTTCGATGATCCTCTCTATGAGCTTCTGAAAGAGTGCGGGGTGAATTACGACCACGAATTAGAAGGGAAGATAATAGAGAAGATTCCGTCCGATTTGCGCATACATACCAGGGAGTATGCCGTTATCAGGGCGCAACAATATTTAGACGGTTCTTGGTTCTTTCCCTGGCTAAAGAAGAAAAAGTAATATAATCATTCAGCCCTACCGCATCACGGCGAAGCGGATTTTTATGGAGAAAGATAGATTTGTCGTAAATCCCAGTAAGACCGAATCAGTAACATGGACGGTTGAAGATAATGTATCAGGCATAGGAATCACTTTCGTAGAAGGAGATTTGTTTGATACTTGTAGATATTTTGTCATCGACAAAGAAAAATGCAAGAATAAGGATATTGATGGCATCGTTGCAAATATCACTAAGTGGATAGGTGAGAATCACCTGGATCTGGCTGTATGCAACGTTTCTGCCCGATTCCGTGCTATCTGGCTGCTGAACGATTCCTACAGCCTGACAGTCATCACTGAGGCTATTAAGGGTATCTCTCCTAACGATGTGGATATGGCGAATGCTTCTGATACTCTCTTTAATAAGGTTCACGATTACGTTCTTATAGGCGATGGCGAAAATGAGTTCTGTTCCGAGCAGGAGATTACCCGACTCCTGGGCGCAGTATCTATGCTATCAGATAAAGAGGCGATGGAGGTGTTCTGCGTGGCTTCCGTGTTCTGGAACTACAAGGATAAGGCAGAAATAGATATTGGCAATTATGCAGATGATCTTATTTGTTGGCCAGTCTATTTATCCCGTGAGCAACAAGCCGAAGCGATGGGTAACGATAGCAAGTTCATCGAAGCTGAGGGTTTTGAACTCGAAGAAGAGGAAGAGGAAAAATAGAACACAAAAAGGCTTTGGCCAAACTTCTATTTCGGGAAAATAGAACATTTTATAGTAACTTTTTAAATTCACAAAGAAAATGGAGAATAACAAAACATCAAATAAGAAGGGGAGACCAGCAGCAGAAGGCAAGGCTCACAAATACGTGGTGCCCGATGATGTGCACGACTGGATCAGAAAGCACGGAGGCAGCCGATATATCACGGATATTGTACGCGCTATCGAAGCTGCGACCTTAAAGGCTCAGGAAAGCCCTTCGTTATAGCATCGGCGAAACTTCACTGATGCTGCGACAAAATTATAAACTCAATTTTAAAATTTATAAAGACTATGAATAAAGAAGAAATCAAAGTGCTTGTTTGCGAGAAGCTCTCAAACGATCTGAGCTTTAACGAAATGCAGATCCGACAGGAAACCATCACGGACATTGCCAACGAATGCGGTACCCTGCAGCCTTGCATCATTGCGATGCAGCCGGTCGTTGACTGGTTCAACTCGCATAAACTCGTAACCAAGCCGAGAAAAAAGCAGGAGCCTTATGTGGGTGTGCTCATCAATCTGATTTGGCTCCTGGCTGCAAATGATATTGCAGGTATGATGCAGAACTGGGTACTCTGCGATATGGAATAAGAAACTTCAATTTTAATACGTTTAAAGATTATAGACATTATGAAAAAAGCAATTACATATTCTCTTGCAGCCCTCGCCTTCGTAGGTGTAGCCGTGCTGCTCTTCTCTACTATCGGTGTGGCAGTGTTCTTTCTCCCTTTGTTGGCTGGAGCATTCAAATAAGATATATCAATTTTAATACTTTCGTTTTAAAGATTATGACTAATAAGGAACTGAATATGGCTATCCTCAGTAAGCTGTATGAGATAGCCGAAATGATTTGGCAGAAGATGGCACGAAACGACCACGGTTGTTTTCGTGCCAGCGAGATAGCAAAGAACCTGGATAAGATTTTTTGCTGGGGTGATGCAGATAAGGATGAGCTTTTTCTGGTAGAGTTGGATAGTTTCCGCTGCGAGTTCAGGGCTGAATATATCTTTCGTCTTGTTACCAAGTTCGAGGGTCTTGCCGGTATCGGCAAGAATGCGCATATGTTTACTTACCAGGAGGAGGATAGCAAGGAACGTGGCTGTGTATGTTTCCAGGCTACCAGGGAGATGACAGAACTCTGCGATTTCGTCAACAAAAAGCATGATATGGCGGCAATAACCAGTATCTTTATAGATGCAGAGAAAAACCGCCTGGTGGCTACTGATAGCCATAAGCTGCTGGCTATGCCTGTTACCATCACCCAGAAATCGGGTGATACCCGCGAAATGCTCATCAATGCGAAGACCTGGAAGAAGATGTGCGCAAAGATGAAGCCCGGCGAAGTGTACGACCTGGTGGCAGTGAAACTGGATAATCGTGAAGAGGCTACCGTGATTGAGTTTGATGGCGTGACTTCCTATGAGCCTTCTCCTTGCCGGTTCGTAGACTGGGCTTCCTGCTTTGACAATATCTTCGACGGATATTGTGCTCATGTAGGCGATAGCTGGGATGCTATCCGCAAGATGATCCGCTCCAGCAAGGGTGGAGATTGTGCTTATCTTTCCGGTAGGATGGGCGAAAAGTTCATCCAGATAAAAGTGGGCGAAGACGTGGCGACCTTTGCCACCGATGAAGTGCTGAAGCATAGTTTCGCCCTGTGTTTTGGACGTGAGCATCTACTGGCTATTCCTCAGTTGGATATTCTGTATCTGGGCACCGAGGCGAAGACTCCGAAGATGGCTGAGTGCAAGAACGGAAACATCTATCTGCTCTGTCCTCGCAAGGATGGCGATTCGTATATCGGCGAGAAGGTGGCTGATGGCGTATATGATGCGGGAAAGCCTGGTGAAGGTGTGAAGCTTTTACAGCAGGGCTGCGAAATTCCTGCTCCTGCGGTTGCTGAGAAGAAGGCTGCATCATCTTCCGAGAAGGGGGCTGCGCCATCTTTAGAGAAAAAGGTTGTACCATTTTCAAGGAAAAAGGTTGCATCGTTATCGCACATCTGTGATTTTAAGTCTGTATGCGGCTATCTTGCATCATCGCCTATCATTGTACCATTTGGGCGGGATAAGGGCGTAGGCGCAAGGAAAAACCACTATCTGGTAGGCGTGGCTGCCTGCCCTATGCCACCACCTGGGGATGAGATAAAGCTTTTGCCCTTACAGGGCGAGAGGGGTGCGCCTATGATTACCCAGGGCGCTGCCCTGGGCTAGGAGCTTCTGCCCTTTCAGGGCGTGTGGG
>ERZ1023666.616-NODE-616-length-14193-cov-7.530344_pt1 | contig 14193 bp, 9 predicted proteins | sample MGYA00380341_ERZ1023666 | MGnify/ENA primary metagenome ERZ1023666 (study PRJEB33179, sample SAMN07448983) | human gut metagenome | biome: Human-gut; feature: Human associated habitat; material: Faeces | host: Homo sapiens | place: India: Bhopal | collected...
TTCCAAGAACTGGAATGAAGGCGGACATACAGACATTGATGTCAATGCAGCTTCGTTCTTAAGTGGAGGGTCAGATATTGTATTATAAGAAGGATATCCGCTCTGCAGTTTCTGGTCATACTCTTTTGCAGGATTTGACGGAAAAACCGGTGAAGCTTTATTCAATCTTTTGGATATTCCGGAAGAAGAACGTAGCAGACAAATAGATCCGACTACTTATCTGGTATATTCTGGTCAGAAAGAGCCTTATTTCACCGGTGGATTGAGCTTAAGATTCCGCTATAAATCATTAACTTTAAACACCAGTTTTTCACTTTTACTCGGCAACAAGAAGCGTCTGCCATCACCATACAACCAATTCGCTAGTTCTTATTATATGCCGGATCCATATACAAATATAAACCGCGATTTACTGAACCGTTGGAAAGAACCGGGAGACGAAGCCCATACAATCATTCCTTCTTTACCCAAAGCAGGAATGGCTTATATAGAATTGCCCAACAATGAGAATGTTTATAGCATTCCATTATGGGAACAATCTGACGCTATGGTGGTCAGTGGTTCTTTCTTACGCTGCCGTAACATCGGCCTATCCTGGCAAATGAAACGTGAGTGGTGCGAAAAAATATATATGAAAAATCTATCACTCAACTTTAACATGGATAACATCTTTGTTATCGCCAGCAAACGTTTCAACGGTTTCGACCCGGAAGTTAGCAACAGTGTACTTCCACGGAATTATTCATTAGGTATTAACATTGGTTTCTAAAAAAATAAAAAGATAGACAATGAAAAGAATTATATATATACTAACAGGAATAGTCTTACTATCACTATCCTCTTGCTCAGATTTTCTAGAGCCTAAATCTCAAAGTGAGTACGTTCCCAAAGATGCAAATGCTTTGCAAGAAATGTTAATCGGTTCTGCTTATCCCAGACAGGATAAAAGCAATTTCCTACTACCCTTTCTTAGCTTCTTAGACGATGACATTCAGTTCCACAAAACTGATTATGAATTTAGCATCAACTCTCTAAAATATGTAGAAGCCAAACAAGCTGTTTATACATGGCAACCGGACATGTTTTTCATTATGGAAAGAAATGGTTATCCTCTTCAAAATATCTGGGAAGGATACTATAACTATATCTTAGGTGCAAATGCAGCTCTTGATTATATCGGTGACGTAAATGGTACGGAGGCTGAAAAAAATTATGTAATAGCCCAATCCCTCGGATTAAGAGCTTTCTATTATTTTATGTTAGTCAATCATTTTGGAGCACCATACAACTATAACAAACAGGCTTTAGGAGTTCCACTCAAACTAGACAGCAACCTGCTACCTGAAAACCAACTATTAATGACACGAAACACCGTTGAGGAAGTATACAACCAAATTGTGGACGATCTGAATGAAGCTGAACGTTTATTCCTTACTTTAAGCAAAGATAAACAATATGAACCGAATTATCTGGTTAGCCTTCCAATGATACAATTGCTGAAGTCCCGCGTCTTTCTCTATATGGAAAACTGGAAAGATGCAGCCATATACGCCAACAAAGTAATAAAAGACTGGTCCTTCGCTTTAGTAGACTTAAATAACCTCCCTTCTCCAACAGTGGCAGAGCCTTATTACAATTTTACATCTTTAAAATCATCTGAAGTTATTTGGTTATATGGAAGCGTTTCAGACTTAACTGTATTCAATGATGAGTCGGTAGAGTATGAGGAAGAAGGTTACTTCGGTAATACCACCTATTACCGAGAAGCTTTTATCGCTTCTGATAACTTGATTGAAAGCTTTGAAGATGGAGATTTAAGAAAAGAAAAGTATATAGCAAAAGAGTTCAATAAAGATGATAAAGTTTTCTATGAAGACTCTTATACTACTTTCGGCAAATACAAACTTTCAGCTACAGGTGAACCTAGTGGTTCGGAAAACTTTGCTTTATCCTTCAGACTAGGTGAGGCTTATTTAAATCTAGCAGAAGCAGCTGCCCATAATAATGACGAGAGTACAGCACTATCTGCTTTAAAAACCTTACTGGCTAAACGTTATGAACCCGACAAATTTGTTGAGCCTACCGGATTAACAGGTGATGCGCTCAAAACTTTCATCAAAAATGAAAGAAGAAAAGAACTTTGTTTTGAAGGGCAACGATGGTTTGATCTCCGACGCTACGGAATGCCACAAATTGTTCATAGATGGGGAGAACAGGTATATACATTAAAACAGAATGACCCTTCCTATACCATGCCTATACCAGACGCCGTCTTAATTAAAAATAAAAAACTGGAACAGAATCCATTAGCTCCAAAACGTGAAAATTAATAGTATATATCTTATAAATTAAACAAAGGAAATGAATATGAGAAATATATATATATTATGGGGATTACTTGCTTGTATAGCATTCACCTCATGTTACGAAGAAGACACACTGACTCCTACAGAAGGAGGCGTTGAATTACGTTTCAAAGTACCTCAAGGAAATAATAGTTGGGACGATGACATCGCCCAAATATACGAAAACTATAATGTATATCTTATTTATAAAGATCTGCAAAGAGCTGATTTTAACCGTAGCTGGACAGGTACATCATATGGTAGTGGCTACGAAGGCCAAGGCTGTGTAAATGATGAAATGGCCAATTACTATGTCGAATTTATGAAAAAGCATATCTTTGCATACTTGAATCCGCCGATCACTTCTAAAGTTCTGCCGATGTATTGGTATTTAGGATACAATGTCTATAGTAAAAGCGTATTAGAAATTGGAGGCGTAATCCTAGCAAGCTGGATTGTACCCATACACGAAAATTACGATGGGCTGGATTATTGGTGCACTTGTATGTTTGGAGAAGACAATCCCAGCGATCCTTATTTAATTCCCACGGACAGAGCACTCCTTGACAGACGCCGGAAAATGATATTGGCTCCCGTATTGGAAAAAGCAGTAAAAGCCGGAAACATCATTATACCTGAAGAATTTGAAGTGGGATTCGACCATGTCACCAATCTGATAGCAGGCTTGGGAATGGAAGATGACCCAAACTATTATCTTACAAGAGGATATCCGGGAAGTGTAAACACGTATGTATTCAATAGTACCAGCACACCAGCCAACAACTCTTATCCTCCAACCAATGAAGAGACCTTTATAGGATATATGCATCTCTCCATGTTCTATAACCAAGCACGACTAGCAGAGGTATATCCGGCTGATAAATATCCTTTTCTCACCGAAAAGTTTGCTTTCGTACAGAAATATTTAAAAGATAAATATCAGATCGATCTGGAAGCAATAGCCAACGGACCGGAAGACTGGGATTTACCTTTACCTCCAATACCGGAGACTCCAGATGAAGAATAACAACTCTGATAATGAACTATAAACTCATAATAATGACAAAAGTAAAAAATCTATTATTAACCATATTACTCTTATGCGGTACCACCATATGGGGAAATAACGGGCTAAGAATATCAGGAAGAATAAAAGTATTAAAGCCAACGACTTTACAAATAAAAGATATGAATGAGGGCGTTGTATTAAGCTGCATCATCGGTACTAATAACACATTCAGTACCGATGAAATAAACATCATTCCTGATGTCTACAAACTCTATTTAGGAGAAACCGAACAGAATATTTATCTGGAAAATAACCCGGTAACAATCAATGGCTACTTCGACGAAAAGAACCCTGAACAAAGTTCGCTTTCATTCACTGGCATCGATCCGTTTCTGACTTTACAAAACTATATGCCAGCAGAAAAAGACCCGGATATAGCAACGATTTCTACTTCCGTCAAAGGAAAACTAACTCCCTCCATGGCATCTGCATTAGCCTATCTGGCAGATGTAAATGATTACCAATCCAACAAGATGCTATTGGACATGATACCGGAACAAGACAGAAAGTCTTTATCTGCCAAATGGCTGGTAAACAGGGTAGAAATCCTCTCCCACCAAATCATTGGTGCAGAATGTCCCGACTTTACTTTCACAGATGCCAACGGAAAAAACGTAAGTCTGAAAGACTTCCGTGGGAAAATTGTCGTACTTGACTTCTGTGCCTCCTGGTGTGGTCCTTGTCGTAAAGAGATGCGTAGTATGCTAACCATATACAATGAATTGAAGGCTGACGATCTGGAATTCATCAGTGTCTCGCTGGATGACAGCGAAGCAAAATGGAGAAAAATGCTGGATGAAGAAAAATTGCCGTGGGTGATGCTATGGGATAAGACAGGATTCCCTAAAAACAGCAAGACTCCAAGTGCTATCCAGACTGATTACGGCTTCTACTCCATCCCTTTCCTTGTAGTCATTGACAAAGAAGGCAAACTTGCTGCACGCAACGTCCGGGGTGAACAAGTACGCGAGGCCATTTTAAAAATAAGACAATAAACAAACTATATAAATTATAACTCTTTTGACAATGAAGAAACTTATATTTCCAATCGTATGCTGTTTTATCAGCGTTACTGTATCAGCCCAGTTAATCAAACCAAAGGCAGAAACACAAAAAAAACAATCCGAACTGGACTGGTTTAACTGTTCTTTCGACCAGGACAGTGTATACGGAGCTGAAGTAAACAAAGCTTATGATTACCTGAAAGCCAACAAAAAGAAAGCAAAGAAAAGACCGGTTGTTGCACTGATCGGAACCGGAATGGACGTAGAACACGAAGACCTAAAACACGCAATCTGGATCAACCCAAAAGAAAAGTCAAACCAAAAAGATGATGATAAAAACGGGCTTGTTGACGACATCAATGGCTGGAACTTCATCGGTGGTAAAGACGGCCAAGTAATGGAAGCTTTGACACGCGAAGGAGAACGTGAATTCTTCCGTCTCAAAGATAAATACGCTGATTATATCTTTGACGGAAAGAAGTATTATAAAATAGTCAATGGAAAACGCCAAGAAGTCCCCGCACCGGAAAACATAGAAGAATATAATTACTATCGCTATAAAGTCATGCCGGAATCAAGAATCGGTGGAGCTTACGGCGGTCTTCAACTATCTTATGTTATAGAAGAATATGTTGAAAAGTTCGATAAGGACATGAAAAAACGTTTTCCCGGAAAAGAGCTGACTGTTGAGGACTTCCAAAGTTGTTATGATCCCAAAGCTGAAAGAGACAGTCTTTCTGAAGTCGCTTTTGTATTTACTGCCTACTATTTCAGCATCTATAATACGGATAAATGGGAACCTGTTTATCAGAATATGGGAAAGAAAAGTGTAGAAACAGGTAAAGCGTCTTATGAAGAGGCTTTAAAGAGATACGGAAGTGATAATCGAAAAGAAATTGTAGGTGACAATCCTCTGGATATTAACGATACGCATTATGGTAATAATGTACTGTTGACATCTGATGCGGCAACAGGCGTAATGAAGGCCGGCGTTATCGCAGCTAAACGTGACAACGGTATCGGAAGTAACGGTATTGCAGACAATGCAGAAATCATGACCTTACGCATCCACCCGGGAGAAGGAGAACCGTACCTGAAAGATATGGCATTGGCCATCCGCTATGCAGTAAACCACGGAGCAGATGTAATCGTATTACCGGAACAAAACTCCATATATCCGAAAGAGCAGAAACAATGGGTGTCAGAGGCGTTGAAAGAGGCAGAGAAGAAAGGGGCATTAGTTATAGTTCCGGTTTGGGATCTATCAATGGATATGGATAAAGACGAATTCTTTCCCAACCGTAAGATGAATAAAGAGGGAGAACTTACTAATTTTATGGTAGTTGCTTCTTCAGACAAGAATGGAAGTCCGGTATTGAACACCAATTACGGTGCAACTGCTCTCGATATTTATGCTCCGGGAACAGACATTTATTCATCTTATATGGGTGACACTTATCAAAAAGGAACTGGAGAAGGAATGGCTTCGGCTACTGTAGCTGGCGTAGCTGCTCTTGTGAAGTCTTATTTCCCTAAACTGACCGGCTCTCAAATCCGTGACATATTATTAAAAAGCGTCACTTCACGCAAAGGTGTAGAAGTAGAAAAAGGAATCCGCGTGAACGATAGCCCTTCACAAGATTTATTCCTTTTTGATGACCTATGTATTTCCGGAGGTATCGTTAATGCTTACCAAGCAATCTTGGAAGCAGAAAAAGTCAGCAAATAAAGATTAGTCTATGAAATATACTCGTATAATAGGAACCGTCATTGCCTTTTGCATGGCGGTCCCTTTATTAGCCCAACAATATAAAGCAACTATACCTTATCGGATAGTAGGCGAAAAAATGGTTATCGAAATGAAAGTGAACGGCAATGCACGCCCTTTTATCTTTGATACCGGAGGGCGCACCGCACTTACCACTAAAGCCTGTCAAGCACTACAAATAACAGCAACAGACTCTATGAAGGTGACAGATGTGAATAACGTGGAAAGCTATTACAAAACTACGCGAATAGAAAATCTGACGACTCCCGATGATGTTATTAACTTTAAAAATGCCCCGTCGCTAATCATCAATGAAGTAAAAGGCTGGGAATGTTTTGGAGTAGATGGTATCATCGGAAGCGATTTATTTGCAAGTACTATTGTAAGCATTGATTCGCAGACTAAAAATATCATAGTCACATCTGCCGAAAAGCCTTCTACAGTATCTTTACGAAAAATGCTGAATTTCACCAAAGAAGGAGGAATGCCAATTGTCAATGTACAGATCGCTCCGGTCAGCAACATCACCGTATTATTTGATACAGGCAGTCCCAGTCTGTTATCTCTTATTGAAAGTGATTTTGAGAGAATTAAACCGGAGGCATCTATGGAAGTCGTTTCTGAAGGATATGGGGAAGGAAGCATCGGAGTAGCCGGACAAGCAGATAAAGCATCTTCATATAGAGTACATATTCCCTTATTGTCAGTAGGAGCCACCAAATTCCGCAATTTAACGACCCACACAGATAAACACCCTTACACATTACTAGGTGTAAAGTTATTGCAATACGGAAAAGTGACTATCGACTATCCACGTGGAAGATTCTATTTTGAAGCTTTCCAACCGGATAATGAAATCAACAATCAATGCAACAACTTCGATTTGACGGTCAAAGACGGAGACTTATATGTATCTACTGTCTGGAGCAGCACGAAAGGTAAGATAGAAGTAGGAGACAAAGTGATTAAGATTAATGGCAAACCTACTAAAAAATATGACTTCTGCGAAAGTATTCTGAACGGAATACCAGAATTGAAAGAGAAAAAACAGACGAAGCTAACGATTGAAACTGCTTCCGGAATAAAGAATATTATCTGCAAAAAAGAATGACATGAAAAGAATAGGAATACTGACCGGCTTATGGCTGCTATTATTTCTAAACTGCGGACAAGAAACGATAGCGCAAATCCAGAATAAAGTTTGCGATACCATTCCTTATGAATTCATTCAGGAGAAAATCATTATACCCGTTACTGTTAATGGTGTAAATGTAAAATACATCGTCGATACAGGAGGAAGAACCGGGACTATGTATGACGCCGCAACTGAAATGAAAGCTACTGCCGCAGGATATATGCGCATTTCCGATGTGAATGCACAAGGCTCCAACTATCAGGAAGCCCACGTACAAAATGTTTCCATCGGAAAGAACTACAAAATCAAACAGTTGAAAACGATGGTACTACCTAAGAATCCATTCTTCACAGACCTGGGAGTTGTCGGAATTCTTGGAGGAGATGCCTTTGCACAGTCGGTAGTAACATTCGATTCCCGTTCTAAAATAATGGTAATCAACTATCCTTATCGTCCCGAAAAGTTAAAGGTTACAGATGGAATTCCGCTGCTGGATGAAACTGAACATCATTCCATTGTCAACGTTCGCTTAGGAAACAATGATTTAAAAGTTCTGTTCGACACAGGTGCAGGAGGCTTTCTGCTTTATTGTACGGAAGATTACAACAGGTTGGCTGACATTTCGCAAGTTACCAATCATGGATATGGTATCGTAGCTGCCGGAATAACAGGGTTGGGCAAGCCGGTAGATATTAAAAAAGTATCTGTACCTTCCATCAATATCATGGGAAAAGAATTCACGAACGTAGGTAGTACAACAACTGTCATGAATGGAACTATCATCGGGGTGGATCTACTGAAATATGGTAAAGTAATTATTGATTATATGCGGAGACGTTTTTACTTCCTCCCATTTGAAGAAGGAAAAATCGACATGGGTGGTGCTCCCGCTCTTTGGAACGTAAGCATATTACCGCGCAACGAAAGATTCGAAATTACAACTATATGGGATAGCATGAAAGATACAGTTGCTTTCGGCGACGAAGTGATTAATATCAACGGAACTTCTCTTAAAGATTGCCCCATGAGCCAGATGGCCGTAGAAGAAATTATGAATGCTATACCTGGTGATACCGGCTATATTATCATCAAAAAAGATAATCAAGAGAAAAGAATTGAAATCAGGAAAGAGAAATAAACTTTAAACAGAAAGAATATATGAAACGAATAATAACTAAAATGTATCTCTGTTTGCTTGCATTTTGTATTACAGGAGGCATCAGTGCACAAACACAAAACAGTATGACAGAGGTCATTCCATTCAAAACTATTGATGGAAAAATTATCGTGGAAGCCACTATAAATGGTGAAGCAGCTGACTTTGTCCTTGATTTATCGGGACATAACGCTCTACTTCCTGAAGCTCTCAAAAAGTTACACATCAATACAGAAAAGAGAGGAACTTTTAGTTCTTACCAAGACTTTGTATTTAAACAGGTACCTGTTGGAAAGGTATATGAAATGGGAACAGTAGCTATTGGTAAAAATACATTTGCAAACGATCTTCCGGCTTTCACATTAGAAGACGAACCTTATCTACGCAAGCTAGGGGTTATGGGTGTATTAAGTGGTGCTGTTTTCCGCACTTCTGTATTAACCATTGACATGCAACGGAAGAAAATTACGATTACACAGCCCTACCGCCCTTCTTATATGAAACTTAACTATCGGGAAAATTTTAACCTGATAACGGGATTAGGAATAGTATGCCCGATAAACATCCAGGGAAAGCCGATATCTCTTGTCCTGGATACATGGAGTGAAGGATTGGTGAATCTTACTGAAGCAGATTTCAATACATGGAACACACAATATACCAAAGGAAGTAACCAAAAAGTCTCCAATGGATATAAAGAAACAAGGAAAGAAGAGGAAAGCCTCATCCTACCTGAAACGATGTTTGTAAAAACAAAGATTGAAGATGCCATAGCAGTGAAAAACCCATTCTTGAAACGTTCCGTATTAGGCAAAAAGATACTGGACTACGGAATTATATCTATTGACTATATTCATCAGAAAATTTACTTTCAACCATTCGATATGGTTCCTATACCGGAAGCGGAAGCTAAAGTGACGGAAACAAAAGTTGAAGATGGTAAATTGAATCCAATTACCCGCCAGTTCTTCCTCGAACACATTTTCGACTACCGAAAAGGAAATGATTTCATCTATAATGGAGACAAACCGATAGTTATCGATTTTTGGGCTACATGGTGCGGTCCATGTATGCGTCTACTTCCGGAAATGGAGAAACTAGCTGAAAAATATAAAGGAAAAGTTATATTCTATAAGGTAAATGCTGATAAAGAAAAAGATTTATGTAGCCATTTTAGTGTACAGGCATTACCTACGTTATTCTTCATCCCGGTAGGCGGCAAACCGATAATCGAGGTTGGTGCTACGCCGGAAAAGTATGTGCAAATCATTGAAGAACAACTTCTGAAATAAAACATCTCTCTTAATATATAACTATGTAAATCTAAAACTTTAGCTAAGAGCCGGAATCCGTTCCGGCTTTTTTATTTCCATATCATTGGAACTTATCATTAAAACAAGTACATTTGCCCTGTCAAATCTATTTATAACTTAACACACATTTTGACCATGAAGAAAAGTATTTCTCTTCTTCTTTTGTCTCTGCTTATGATTGCCCCCAGTTGCCAAAAGACAAAAGAAGCGGTGAACGAGTACAACATCGTTCCCAAACCCAATCAAATTCTCCCACAGGAAGGACGTTTTGAACTAAACAGCAAAGTCAGTCTGGTAATTCCTGCCGATGCTCCGGAAGTTAAAGGTATTGCCGACAGCCTGGCCGAACGTTTAAAACAGACAGCAGGAATCTCGTTGAAAGAGGCAGAAAGTGCAGATGGAAAATCAGCAATCTGCTTTGTTGTACAAGAAGGTATGCCGAAGGAAGGATATAAATTATCCGTTACTCCCAGTCTCATCACGCTTACCGCTTCTCAACCGAACGGGTTCTTCTACGGCGTACAGACACTTTATCAGTTACTCCCTCCGGCGGTTTACGGAAACCAGTTGGATAAGAAAGCAAACTGGTCGGTTCCTGCTGTAGAAATAGAAGATTCGCCCCGTTTTGTTCACCGCGGACTGATGCTGGATGTTTGCCGCCATTATGTACCGATTGACTATATTTACAAGTTTATCGACTTGCTGGCAATGAACAAGATGAATGTTTTCCATTGGCATTTGACAGACGATCAGGGATGGAGAATCGAAATCAAGAAATATCCTAAATTGACAGAAATCGGTTCTAAACGTGAAAAGACATTGGTAGACTATTACTATGTAAATTATCCGCAAGTATTCGACGGAAAAGAACACGGAGGGTATTACACACAGGAACAAATCAAAGATGTAGTAGCTTATGCTGCAAGTAAATATATCAACGTTGTTCCCGAAATAGAAATGCCGGGACATGCGTTGGCTGCACTGGCCGCCTATCCGGAACTGTCATGTGATTCTACACAGACTTATAAAGTATCTCCTACATGGGGTGTATTCGAACAGGTATTCTGTCCGAGTGAAACAACTTTCAAATTCTTTGAAGGAGTGATGGATGAAGTAATTGAATTATTCCCTAGCGAATACATTCACATCGGTGGCGACGAATGTCCCAAGACAGCATGGAAGAACAGTGCTTTCTGCCAGCAGCTAATCCGCCAGTTAGGACTGAAGGATGATACGACTCCCAGCAAGACGGACGGAATAAAGCATAGTAAAGAAGATAAGTTGCAGAGCTATTTTGTAACCCGCATGGAGAAATATCTGAATGGCAAAGGCAGGAACATCATTGGTTGGGATGAAATTCTCGAAGGTGGTCTGGCTCCAAATGCGACTGTTATGTCATGGCGTGGTGTAGAAGGAGGAATGAACGCTGCCAAAGCCGGACATAATGCAATCATGACTCCGAACCCTTATGTATATCTGGACTACTACCAGGAAGAACCGGAAATTGCCCCGACTACTATCGGCGGATACAACACACTGAAAAAAACATATAGTTACAACCCTGTCCCGGATGATGCAGACGAGCTTGCCAAGAAGCATATCATCGGAATACAAGGCAATATATGGAGAGAATATATGCAGACTTCCGAACGTACAGACTATCAGGCCTTCCCGCGTGCAATGGCTATTGCCGAAACGGCCTGGACACAAAACGCAAACAAAGACTGGAAGAATTTCTGCGAACGAATGGTAACTGAATTTGAACGTTTGGAAGTAATGAACACCAAACCTTGTCTCAACTTCTTTGACGTAAACGTAAATACGCACGCGGATGAAAACGCTCCTTTAATGGTAATGCTGGAAAGTTTCTATCCGAATGCAGAAATACGATATACTACGGATGGCAGTGAACCAAACAAAGCATCCACTCTGTACGAAAAGCCTTTCGCTCTGGAAGGAAATATCGACCTGAAAGCTGTTGCTTTCAAAGACGGAAAGATGTTAGGGAAAGTAGCTCACAAACCATTGTATGGTAATTTATTAACAGGAAAGCCCTATACTGTTAATTATAAGATGGGATGGACAGGCGATATATTTGATGAAAACGATGTATTAGGAGCTGACAAGACAACCTTCGGACTGACCAACGGTAAACGAGGTAATAACGCTTCTTATACTCCGTGGTGCAGCTTCGGCATTGTTGAAGGTAAAGACTTGGAATTTATCGTTAATTTGGATAAGCCGACACAAATCAGCAAAATAATTTTCGGCTCTTTATTCAATCCGGCTATGAGAATTCTTCCTGCAGGAGGAGTTGCCGTAGAAGTATCAGCAGATGGCAAACAATACACTCCGGTAGCTGAAAAAGCCTTGAAACACGATTATCCGGAAACAGGACGAATTGCATTCACTGATTCCATTGAATTTGAGCCAACACAGGCTACCTTCCTGAAAGTTAAGATTAAGAATGGCGGCACACTGCGCAATGGGGTTAACTTTGAAAAGAACAATGGCCCGGAAGTAATTCCTGCTGAATTATGGATTGATGAAATAGAAGCTTATTAAACAAAGCTAACTATATTTCATGCGGATTTCACGGTGCTGACTCAACAGGACGTGGAATCCGCATCATTTATTCCGGACCTGAATAACAGAACGGTGAACGCTAGTTTAATACTAATGTTCACCGTTTTATTTATAATCAATCACACCCCAAAAGGCATAATTATCATTCATTCGTTTACACCGAAGATATATTTATCACACAAGCCCTTTGGAAGAAAGGTAACGTTCTGCCTCCAAAGCAGCCTTACACCCACTTCCCGCGGCTGTAATAGCTTGACGATAATGCGGATCGGCCACATCTCCTGCTGCAAAAACTCCGGGCACTTTCGTACGAGGGCTATCACCGTCTGTAACAATATAACCTACTTCGTCCGTATCGATATACTCCTTAAATATTTCAGTATTCGGTTGATGTCCGATAGCCAGAAAGAAACCGTCGATAGGTAAACTATAACGTTCTTCATCTGGTTCACCCCAACGTTTCACTAGGTTTACACCCTCTACGCCATTGTCACCAAACAAACCAACTGCATTGTGTTCAAAAAGAACTTCAATCTTCTCGTGGTTCATGACACGTTCCTGCATAATCTTCGATGCACGCAGGAAAGGTTTACGAACGATCAGATATACCTTGGATGCAAGACCGGCAAGATAAACCGCTTCTTCACAAGCAGTATCACCTCCACCAACTACAGCAACCACTTTCTTACGATAGAAAAATCCGTCACAAGTAGCACAAGCGCTTACACCCATTCCGGCATATTTCTTTTCATCCTCCAGTCCCAGATATTTAGCAGTTGCCCCGGTAGCAATAATCAATGATTCCGTTTCAATCACTTTATCACCGTCAATTGTTATTTTATAAGGAGCTTTGCTTAAATCTGCTGCCGTAGCGATACCAAAACGAATATCTGTTCCGAAACGGCTTGCCTGTGCACGCAAATCTTCCATCAACTGCGGACCACTGATACCTTCCGGATAACCGGGAAAGTTTTCTACATCTGTCGTAGTAGTCAACTGGCCGCCCGGCTGCAATCCTTCATATAGTACCGGACATAAATTTGCACGTCCAGCATAAATCGCTGCCGTATATCCGGCAGGTCCTGAACCTATAATCAGGCATTTCACTTTTTCTATTTCTGCCATTTTAATTTATCTTTATTGTTTTGTTATAAAAACATGTTATCTCAAATCTATCACCTCTGCATTGGGATATTGTTTTTTATCAAAAGTAAAAACACGATCCGTATAATTCTGCCCCGTCTGATAACTTGTAACGGTTATCTCATTACGTGTCTGCTGTCCACGCTGCTGAAGCAAAATATATAGAGGTTCATAAGTGTCCTTCGTCACAAAAAGAGTGATACGTTCCAACTCCTGTTTCTGATCCCTGGCAGTCAGAACGACTTCCCAAACGGCTTTTCCACGAAACGTCTTAGTCGCCCCCAACTTATAAGAGAACCCTTTCTGATACATATACAGAAAGGTATACGGATTTATCTGCTGCAACTCTTCCTGCGTCGGATTACTGACATTCACTTCATCATTCTTTGTCACATAACTCCATTGCGTTTTTCCGTCAAACCAAATGATGATATCAGATGTTTTCAGTACGAATTTCTCTCCTTTCAACTGAATTGTTCCGTTTTCAGCACCTTCTACCAAGCCGTTTGCCACAGCCTTTACAGTAAAATCAGCCTTCACGCCACCAGCTTTACGAAACGCCTCTGCCGTTTTGTCAAGAATGACTTTAGCCTGGGACTGCTGTTGTTGAGCAATCACAGGCAAAGACAGTAAATCTATTAATACACTAAAAAAGTACTTTCTCATGTGATTAA
>ERZ1023666.617-NODE-617-length-14163-cov-8.721009_pt1 | contig 14163 bp, 12 predicted proteins | sample MGYA00380341_ERZ1023666 | MGnify/ENA primary metagenome ERZ1023666 (study PRJEB33179, sample SAMN07448983) | human gut metagenome | biome: Human-gut; feature: Human associated habitat; material: Faeces | host: Homo sapiens | place: India: Bhopal | collected...
AACATATATCTCCCAAGTTAGAGAAAATTCCAAAGTATAGCTCACACCGCACATGACTACGTATTGTTTACAACATCACAAAATACGAGTATATATAATGCAATTCAATTAGTTCTTTCTTCTTGGGATGTTTTAATGCAATACGAAAAAATTATCCCTAAAAAAATAAAAATATATCATTGGAAACGAAAATTCACTGAATTACAAAATATGTATAATGAAAAATCTAACCAGGATATAAATAAACTAATATCTTTTTTAACAGAATTTATTATATTTTTAGAAAAGGAGCAGGAAAAGTAGTGAACGATAAATTAGAAAAAGCAGTAGACGGTATATTAAAAAAAACAGAAAACGGAAAAATTGACTGGGAAAGATCTAGTATAGATTTATTCCAAGAGAATCCTTTTTACAAAAAATATATAACAGATCATGATATGGTAATAGACGGTGTAAACAATTATGTGGCGCCATATAAAAATGGGTATATTTACTTCACAAACCAAGTTGCCGATGGGTATAGTGAGATTGCGATTCAGCCAAACGAAAAAGCAGATATAACCATCTTGTCATCCGGTAATTCTTCTCAATTAGAGACTCTCGAGGAAACAATAAAAAACAACTTGGACAATCCTGATGATTTTTTAAACGATTTAATAAATTAGCGCACAACTGAGTGGAGAAAACTCTGTAAATACGTAGATCTTCTATGATAATGAATGGCGGAAGGCTTGTGAATAAGCTTTCCGCCTTGTTTTTATATATAACAGCGAAATGATTGCATGTCAAGAACACAGGTCTGTTTCCCTGTGTTTCATGGTATTATTCCGGAAGACGTCCCTCGTACATGATACTCAGTTCTCCATATACCTGCGCCCAGTTTCGAATCGTTGTAGTCCATTTCTTGGTAGCTTCAAAGGTGGACAGATACAATGCCTTTAACAGTGCAGTATCACTCGGAAATACGCTCCTCTGGCGGTTCAGTTTGCGGTATGTTGCATTCAACGATTCAATGGAATTTGTCGTGTAAATGACCTTTCGGACCGCTGCTGAAAACTTAAAAATAGGCGAAACAGCATCCCAGTTGTCGTACCAGCGTTTCATGGAGTTGGGGTATTTCGGAGACCATTTTTCATTGACTCTCTCCAGTGCCTCTCTGGCTTTCGATTCATCTGAAGCATGATAGATGGTTTTTAGGTCTGTGGCAAAAGCCTTCCTGTCTTTGTCAGGGACGTATTTCAGAGTGTTTCTTACCTGATGGACAATACACCGCTGGTATTCTGTCTTGGGGAATGCAGCAGCAATTGCTTCCTTGATTCCTGTAAGTCCATCGGCACAGAGAATAAGGATATCCCTTACTCCGCGATTTTTTAACTCATTTAAAACAGAAAGCCAGTACTTTGCACTTTCGTTATCGCCTACATTGATGGAAAGTACTTCCTTTTTTCCTTCTGTATTGATACCAAGAATGACATATGCAGCAAGTTTCCGAATCACCCCATTATCACGTACAGAATAATGGATTGCATCAATGTAGACGATCGGATAGATTTCATCCAGAGGGCGGTTCTGCCAGTCTTCAATCTGAGGCAACAGCTTGTCTGTCACGTCGGAAATAAACCCTTCTGACACGTCAAAACCATAGATATCTTCAATCGTTTCGGATATCTGTCTGGTAGTCATTCCTTTTGCATACATGGATATGATCTTACTGTCAATATCGGAAATATCTTTCTGACGCTTTTGAACAACCTTAGGCTCAAAAGAGGATCTGCGATCCTGTGGCACCTCAATCTCCATAGTGCCATAACTGCTGTTGACACGTTTGGTTTTGTAACCATTCCGGTAATCATCACTATCGGAACGCTGGGATTTTTCATATCCAAGGTGATCATCCATTTCGGCTTCCATCATTTCTTTGATTATGCCACCCAGGAGATCTTTGAGAGCTTCCTGAATATCTTCAGCAGACTGGATCTCGTATTCGTCCAAAAGCTGATGAATGATATTCCGTTTTCCTTCGGTCATTTGTACTTTGTGAACAGGTTTCTTTTCTCTTGCCATAATAATAGGCCTCCTATGATTTAGATTTTATCATAGAAGACCTATTAGCTAATACTTATTTACAGAAAAACTTTCACAGACGACTCAACAAATTGATCCATTCTATTTTATTTGAAAAATTTTTGAACGCATCAAAATCCATAATCTCTCTTGTTTTCATTTCCTCATACTCTATTCTGTTAATTTCAATCTGCGTCTTCATATTCCATATAACGTATCGTCGATTGTAGCACTGACAATCTCCTCTTGCAATATTTTCCTCCAAAGTTTATACATTCTTAAAAATTGCAGAAACCAAACAATGCACCGCTGCTTATATACAGCGGTGCATTCTGTTCGGTCAGTTCAGCCCTGTTTAAATGTTAGATTTATTCAAGATACCGATCAATCCTCCCAATATCCTTGCTTCCTCCAGCCAGCTGTTTTTCATCCCTTCAATAGCCTGACACATAATAGGCTTCGGAACCATATTCAAATACTTTTTAATCTTCTGAAACTTTACAGGCTCATTTTCTTCATCCCATAAGTTTTTATCGTACTTTGCGCAAATCAATTGTACTATGCCTCTTTCGAAAACGGGCTGAGCAAGATTACTATATTCCTTCTTTGCTTTCCAGTACATACATGAAATTGCAATTTGTCCATAGGCTTCATTATACCAAAACGATCTGTCCTCCTCACACGCTCCGATAATTCTATGAATCCCCATTTCCAGGACTTCTGCCATCTTAGCCTGATCTATTTCATTCGAATTCATACACTCCGCCAGCATGTTCCAAATCGAAATTGCATATTTTGAATAATGCATTTCCTTCATGATGATATCAAGATATTTGAAAATTTTGTCATCCGTTATTTTATCTTTCATATAATATAGATATTCACTGATATAGAAGCATTTATCTAAGCGCACCTCATCCAGGTGAGCTTCTGATTCCTCAAGATACCTTTTATATTCCTCCAATTTAGCTTTCTCACCCAATTGTGCATCAAATACTGTTCTCGTAAGGCGTAATAACTTCCGAAATATTTCCGAATCTATCTTGCTCTTAAAGAAATATATTTGATGTGCAACGATTCCACTTTCCGGACGAACGGATTCCCCATAACAAAAGCATAATGCTCCCGCAACCAACGCTCCATTTTCACCTAACCCGATTAGTTGATCTATATATTCCTTGTTTATACTGCTATTTTCCTGGACAAAAGTCTGCATTGCCTCATCTAACTGTTTTGAAATCCTTTCAGATTCTTTTGCAAGTTCGAGCAAGTGGTTTTGACAATCATGTAGCGTAACCGTCTCTACTGTTTTACCCTTCTTCTTTTTGATATTAAGCTCTTGCAGATCACCGGAATATATTGCCAGCAGGGCCAGACTGGATTCCCCAATATACTCTCCTTTTCGTATAAAAGCATCTTTTATTGTTGCGTCTTCTATCCCTTCAAACATATACCTAAGCAACAGTAACCAATGGTAATTAGAAATCCATCTTTCTTTTTCCAGCCGTTCATCTTCACAAATTCGTTTCACCGCATCCACTATAGTCTTTGCGGCATCCGCATTGCTTTTCCCATATGCAATCACTTCCAACATAATAACATCCGCTTCATGAAAAAGTGTATTACGACCAATGAACAGGTACCACAGGAATCTATACCAATCCACCACATAATGCTGATTTTCGTAATAAAAGCAATATAAGACCTCCGCATTCGGTTTATTCTTATATTTTTCTCTCATCTGCAGATAGTCTTTGTAATCCACCTCATGGTTCAGAATATTAAGATACCTGCGTAAATATTGTATTCCGTACTCCGCAATGCCCTCAATCTCCTTATCTATTTGCTCTTTTTTCGTCATTTGTACCGGTTCTTCTATTTCCTGTACCATATTATTTTTTATTATCCTGTCTGCCAATGCTTTCATTCGTGGAAACATAACCGGCATTTTCTCAGACAGTTTTTTGATACTTTCTTCACGGTACTTCTTTTCCGCAACATAATCCTGCCATTCAAAATTATCCGTTTTCTCCCCGGCACATTCACTTACTACCGCAAGCAGGCACTCACCTTCCAAATCCTGACATGCTATTAACCCGATTTTACTTGCAGCACACCTAATTTCAGGATCTAATGAATTCATAGCAGCAATGAGTGCATTCTTATATTCCTGCATTATAAGCAGACGTTGCAATAACAGCCTCGTCTCCTCACATCTTGCCAGCAAAAAAGGTCCCATATATTTAAGATTTCCTATAAAATCCTGTGTGAAGTCATCTTTTGCCTTTAACAGGAATCTTAAAAAGATTCTCCAGCTTCCCTCACTGGCTCCGTACACATGGTGCTCCCCGGCAAACAAAATTCTGATCCATTGTTTGTTCAATCCACCATCCGCCACAATTAACTCCATTATCTTTTTTTCATAACGATTATTTTTACCTGCATTAGTCATTCCCCCAACTAATGCAACTCTTACTTCCGGCAATTTATCCTGCCCATAATTACACAATTGCAGTGCTGATGCCGCAGCAATACTATAGCTGGATTCTGCCACTAACCATCTAAGATAACGAATATAGGTTTCCTCTCCCAGACGATGACGACACATCTCAATCAGTTCCTCATCTCCATGCTCTATAATTCTAGCTGTGAGATTAATATCCGGCGCATCATCAAACACTTTCATCCACAGAACTGCAGCTCCGAATGTCTTTTCATTTTTTAAAACCTTTTGACAAAGTTCCTTATGTTCTTTGCTGAGAGCCTCATATTCCTTTTGAGCCCACTCCTGATACTCATCATAAAATGAAATTCTTGCTATCAGCTGCAATCGTCTTTCTATCGGATACCTATCCGGCATGAGAAAGCATAAAATTTCCGGCAGACTGCTATATGCGATCGGGCAAATATATTCCAAAGGTTCTATACATTTTTTCAATTTTTCTTTCTGTGTACTTGTCAAAGCGTCTTTGATTAATGGCGGCAGGACCACAAGCAATGCTCTAAAAAAGGCACTGCCTGCATTTATAACCGGATAAATCAATGTCAAATAGGAATCAATGAACCAGTCCACTCCGTATTCCCCTGCCAAAGCAATCACCTGAGCCACGATGCTCACTGACACATTTTTTTCCGGTTCATAATACCATAATGGGCGAATATCCTTTTCTTTAAAGTTCTCTATCATTTTTCTCGCCAGCACTGTATCTTTCGCTTCGTAGCAGATATAGCAAGCCTTTATCAATCCTGCTGCCTCTTTTTTCAGATTATCTATGTATGTCTCAAGCCATCCTCTATACTTTCCGACCAAATCAGCCCTTCGAAGCTCACCTGCAGCAAATGAAATTTCTCTCCATAACTCAGGAGAACAATTATTCGCCTGTAACTCTCCCTTAATTATTTTATCAGCCATATAGATTCCCATTGCAATTTGTGCTAATGGGCGATACGTAAACACTATCCCTCCATCTACCTCTGTTGTCATACCGTTTCTTTGCAACTTTGAAATTGTCTGCCCAGCTACCAGTCCCAAGTCGTTTTTAATATGCATCCCTTGTTCGAGCATTAGTTCAAGCTTTTTTCTTGTAATCTTTTCTTTTTCAGCGCAATATGCCAAATATCCAATATAATTTTTCTTTGCATCTACTGTAGGAAAATTTCTTTCAAATTCTTCGCCTGTGACCTCGCTGATATTCTTTGCATCCCAATATGAAATTCTTTCCTCCAACAGAGTATTCAGTAAGTCTCCTATTGTATATTCATCGATTTCGATGTTTTTTCTCATAATATAATACAACAGCCTTACTGCCAACGGCGTAGTTGCCACTAACTGCACCATTGGATTGTTATTAATCTTATTAAAATATTGTTTTGCCCGGGTAGTTGCCCCTTCACCGTCTTCCTCTGTCTTAGCCTCGTTTTCCAGGATTCTTAGTATTTCCTGCTGATGTAATCTGCCCAGACTGCATTGTGTCCAATTATCCCTATGATACTATATGGTTTCTGTTGATCTGGTGGAAAGTATGATTGATATCCGGTTTTCCATCAAAGAGATCTGTTCCAATACCCGCATCATAGGCTCCTGCTGTCTCTTATCCACTTCATCCAGACCATCCACAAATAAATAGCACTGATCCACGCAATCCAACATCTCACCTACGGAAGAAACTGTTACCAGCAATTGCTGTTGCATGAAATTACAAACTTGCTGCAGCACAGAACCTGTCTTCCCGTCATTTCCTTCTGCTAATTCTTTTGCAGAAATCAATATAGGAAGGCTCGTCGTATTATTATCCAGCATTTCTAAAACTGCCTGTGATAAAATAGTACTTTTACCGGCACCAAGTTCCCCGCATATCACAACTCTTCTTTCTGCCAATACTACATCTAACAGGCGAACTTCTCTGTTCTTCTCACTATTTTCCTTATCTCTCTCCTGCTCATGCCTTTTTTGATCACTGTCTATTACAACATCCCTTAAAATCGTCTCTGGCAAATTCGCTCCTGTTTTTACCTGTCGTAACTTACCATTTAATATCTCCCGGGCATATAGTCTTTCCTTTTGGCGCAAAAGATCCATGTCACATGACATAGGTCCGGATATATTTTTATCATCCTTCACGTTTTCCCATGTATAAGTTGAAAAGTCATCAGATACTTTCCACAGTTGTTCTACCCTTTGCTGATCATAACTGATATGCTTTAATTCAATGGCATTCTCTACTATTTTGATGATATTTATATTATTGGGATATTCTCTGTTTATACTGGTGGCCCCTGCCCTGATGGTAAAACAATGGTTTTCCATCTTGTTCGGCTCGCCCCCAACCTGCTCATGACTATGACCATATAATGTCATATCACAGATTCTCCATAAATAATGTAATGCCGGGCAAACACCATTATGGTATTGGACTTCATTTTCGTGAAATCCAACCTCACTCCCATGATGCATGATAGCGACTTTCTTAAAATCTCCCAGTGCATCGCTTGCCTGTTGCAGTTCCTCAACAATCTTTTTCCCTAGTCTTAATTTTGTTTCATCGCTATACGCAAACCATTCGGTGTTGCATCCTAAATAGATCACATCATTAATTACTCTATATCCAACCAGGTAATTATCACCATTTTGCCATGTATACGGCGGGATTTTGAGATCTTCACAGAATTTTTCATATGTCTCAAAACGCCCGCTCAGATAGGTCGGTATATCGCAATTTAAAACCTCATCTACAAGCCCGTCATCGTTTGAATCCAATCTGGGATACTTTTTAATGTCACGACTACAATCATGGTTTCCCGGTGTTAAAATAAAATTATCCATGGAAATATTCAATATTTCCGCAAGTTTTCTAAACCATTCACCGGCTATGGAATATGCCGCCACGTCATACCGATCCACTATGTCACCCGAAACACATATAATATTAGGTTTCCACTCTTCTTCCAAATCCTTTAATACGTCTACAAGAGAATTCATAATTACATCTTTCTCTCTTTTCTTCTCTTCGTTTGAAGAAAAATGTAAATCACTCATATGTAAAATTATCGTATCAGACATTTGACTCCTCCCACTTGTACACCATTATCGCTTATTATTTTCAAAATCAGGCTTTTCCTAAAGTTTATCACAGTACTTCTATATTGTAACCTTTTTGAATCTGTATGGCAAAATATTGATAACTGCACTACATGCTATATCATTGAAAATTATTATAGAAAGAGCAGAAGGGAGACGGCTCCTTCTGCTCTTTGTGTTTGGTTTATTTCTTATGCTTTCCTCAAATGTATTTTTTATCTTTACAATATCCAGATCTGGTAAGCACACACATCCTACTGATTGAATGACACATCCACCTTGAGCATTTACCAAAGCATTTAATACCTTTGTCTCACTCCCCAAGCATATCATGTCATATACATGTATATAACTGCCGTTCTCTTTGATTTTAGGTGAACAGTTATAGGCTTCCTCAAACATCTGCCCTATATTAAAATATAATACAGGGGTTCCTACCAGTTCTCCCAATATAGATGCAAATGCTACCCCATTTTTACTTGTAGCAATAATACCATCTATATTTTTATTATATATTTGTTTCCATAATAAATATATAACATATGGGAAATTAATAGTATCACCAAACAGTTTCTTTAAATTTATCTGCATTTCCTATAATACTTACATCTCAATTTATTGTTTTGTCTTAAACTTACGTCTATTACCCAAGTATTCAATCATCGATTCATTATCATCAAGTACCCTAATATAGTCCCTTACAGAAACACTTATATCCCATCCTGCAATAGCATATGATAAAATTGGCACAAATCCCAATGCTGTTTTCATAAATCCGATTATGGCATTCTTTTTAACTCCTTTTTTATTCTTTAAAATGGTATTATATTCCTTTTCTAGCAGTTCATCTATTTTGGCAAACACTTCTTCCGCTATTTCATCTGCATCAGCATATGTATATACAATATCCTTCGTTGCTCTAAAAAAGAAATCTCTAAAATCATTACACTGTTTTCTACTATGAAATTGAAGTATTTCATTATCGTTTAGTTCCATTAATCTTCCCATCTTGTCATTTCTGTGCACCGCACAGGTATACATATAATTTCCTGATGCCATGAACAACTGTTTCTTTGCTTCTCTTTGCACTGGTGCCCACTCATCTCTCTCCATAATTGGATTCGTTTTCAATTGAGTCGCTATATATGTGTGTGATTTATATCCAAAATAATTAGTAGTTGCTATATTCGGTAGTGCCTCAAGCGTCAAAAAATATCTTGCATAATTTTCATCAAATGTTCCAAAGTTCTTAAAACAAAAATTTTCTACTCCTCTTCTTGTTGGTTCATCAAGCATATTTAGGCTATAGCTTATTGCTTCTAAGTAACTATTGTATATCCCATTTACATAAAGTTTCTCTTGAATTTCCTTTATAGAATATTTTTTTAGTTTTTCAACACTGTCTATCACTTTTTCATGTGACGAAATATCAAAAATCTCCTTAATCCATGCGCACCCTACTTCATGCGCTTCATCTGCTATTTCTTTTCTCTTTTTGTTAGATATTAAGCTGTTAAATGGAAATATTACAACAAACACGTTATCTTCCTGGTCAAACAGATATTTTCTAATTTGCCACATATACAAAATGTTAGTATAAAATAGTACGATATTAGGGTAATAATCATTTTCTATCTCTGTACTCCAATATGTATAAAACGGGTCATTTAGTACAAGTACATCATAAAACAATGCGTTTCTTTTTAATTCATACATATATTGTGAAACGGTTATATCTCCTTGTGTACCAAAAATCCCAACACTCTGCCGCTCCATTATATATTCCGTCAAAGTTTCCACTCTATTACGCCAAAATTGATTGTCTCTTACAAATAGTTGTTTTCTCCTATATGCATGATTATTTATATAGCCCGGTATATACAAGGTTCTTTGTTTCTCCATAGACATATATTGTTTCACAGTTATATCAATTGAATCTAAATTTTCTTCATACAATAATATTAAATCGTTATAATATTCGTAAATGAAATAATAATATTCCTTTTCTATTTAAATAATTACTTGATCTAATTGACTCATTCTTTTGCTCTCCATCGCTTTCTACGCTACTTAATTCGTTTTTATCTATAAAACTTACATACTTAATCATACTCGCTATAGTTTTCTCGTAGTAAAAAATACTTACGAGAAAGGAGCATACACTTATGCAAAACTGTACTACAATCCTTGGAATCATAGATATGCGTCAGCGTGGCATATCCTATGATGACTGCCGCAGCCGGTATCACATCGGCTGCAGCACGATTTCTCTGATCATGAGCCGCTTTCATGCATGTGGCAAAGATCTTGACACGCTGAAGCAAATGTCCGCAGAGGAGGTGGAATATTTATTCTTTCCACCGGAAAATTTACGCAGAAAAGATGATTCCGTCATGCCGGATTATCAGATGGTATATGATAGACTGACTGTGCCGGGCAGCAAAGCAAACCTGTTCTATCTCTGGCTGAAATACAAGAAGGAATGTCCTTCCGGCTATCAGTACACACAGTACGTAAACGCTCCATAGCAAGTACCTTTTACCCTCCGTGCTCATCTGCAATAATAGTCTCACACTATACACAGTCAAAAAAGTTTAGCACTTAACTTTTTTGATCAGCGTCAGGAGGTCAGACTATGAACACTCAAACCAGTTTAGTTACAGAACAGATTAGGCTACAGCAGTGGGCCGACCAGATCAGGGACTGCCAGAATCGTCCCTCTGATATGAAAGTCGATGCCTGGTGTCGGGAACACGGCATAACAAAGGCGAATTACTACTATCGCCTGCGCAGAGTCCGGGAGGCCTGTCTGAAACTTTGTGATCCGTCCCCTTCCTTCGTGGAACTCACAGCACCTGCAGAAAGTATACCGGCTAAAGTCTCCCACACTCATTCCTCTGTGGCTGCAGCACTCCATACGAAAAACGGAATCGCCATAGACATCTATAATGACGCTTCACTGGAGTTCCTCAGAAACCTGATAGGAACAGCCAACCATGCTGAATGATGCTTCCGGATTCCAGAAAATATATGTTGCCACCGGATACACGGATCTGCGCAGAGGCATGGAAGGACTGGCCAACATCATACGTTTCCGTTTTCATCTGGATCCCTATGACAGAAATACGCTGTTTCTGTTCTGTGGCAAGAGAACAGACCGTATCAAGGGACTCCTGTGGGAGGGAGATGGATTCCTGTTATTATACAAACGGCTGGATACCGGAGCTTTTAACTGGCCGAGAAACAGCGAAGAAGCACTGTCGATCACTCCGGAGCAGTACGCAATGCTCATGCAGGGACTGGAGATCGTTGCCAGACACCCTATAGAGCAGACAGAGGATCCGAAGAAACTTTATTAAGTTTTGCGCATTTCGCAGAAATTTTTTGTGGACAGTTATATCCCTGCGGATTTACTGTCTGCTGTTTGTCCACCGTCATAATGACGAAAGGAAAACAACCGCCGGCTGGCGGAAATGTACCGTATCTGCTATAATGGACCCAGTAAGAAAAGGAGCTTCACTATGGCAGTCAGATACGCAGAAGAACAACTGAATACCGTTGACAAGTCCCTTCTGATCCAGATGTTTCTGAACCAGCAGGAGCAGCTGGAGCCCCTGACCGCCGAGGTCCGTTCCCTCAATGGAAAGATGCAGCTTATGATGGAGCAGATGGTTCTGGCAAACAGAAACCGTTTTGGACGTTTCTCCGAAAAAATGGAAGATGCCAGCCAGATCAGCTTCATGGAAGTACCGTTTCCCCGACGCTTGCGGCAGCCATAGTGAATGGAAAATATGTCAATGCCATTCCGCTTTACCGCCTGGAACAGGAATTCAGGCGCTATGGATTAGCCATCACCAGACAGAACATGGCAAACTGGATGATCCGTCTCGGAGAGGAATACCTTTCTGTTCTTTACGATTATCTCCACCAGAAACTGTATGATTACCATGTCATCCAGGCAGATGAGACACCGATGCTCGTAAACCGTGACGGTCGTCCGGCAGGATCCAAAAGTTATATGTGGGTCTATCGTTCCGGATATATGTATCCGGAAAAACAGATCGTCCTGTATGAGTACCAGCGGACCAGAAATGCTTCCCATCCCTGGGAGTTTCTGAAAGATTATTCGGGGATCTGTGTTACGGATGGCTATCAGATCTATCACACTCTGGAAAAGGAGAAGGAAGACCTGACGATTGCAGGCTGCTGGGTGCATGGACACCGGAAGTTCGAGGAAGTCCTTGCCACCATACCGGCGGAAGGAAAAAAGGAATCCGTCGCATATCTGGTCATGAAGCAGATCCAGGCAATCTACCGGGAAGAGGGAAAACTAAAAGATCTCTCTTCGAAAGAAACACTTGCGCAGCGTCAGGTGGTCATCCGGCCACTGGTAGATGCTTTGTTTGCGTACCTGAAACAGGAAAAATATCTCCGGGTATTTCTGAATGATGGAGATGTTCCGATGGATAATAATGCTTCGGAACGAGCCATCCGTGGCTTCTGCATCAGAAAGAAGAACCGGGAAGTCATTGATACCATAAACGGAGCCAAGACATCCGCTATGATCTACAGTATCGCAGAGACAGCAAAGGCCAACAATCTGAAACCGTACGAGTATTTTGAACATTTGCTGACCGCGATCCTGGAACACATGGAAGACATAGACCGCAGCTTTTTTGGAAGAACTGCTCCCCTGGTCATCGGTGCTACCGGAAAACATTCGAAAATAAAATTTACAGCAGGCCGCAAAAGCGGCTTATAGTTGTCAAGGTACTCGCTATGGAGCGTTTACGCTTAAAGTTGTCAAGGTACTTGCTATGGTGCATTTACAAAAGATCAATTAGCCAAGGCGCAGGATTTGACGTTTACTTTTGAACGAAGGAGACATCAAAAAAATGCTAAGCCACAGGTTTTAATCCTTGGCTTAGCACCATGTTTTATACTTCAACTCCGAAAGTCAGGTTTTATTAATTCATTGCAATAAAGTCAACTAAATTTGGAAAGAACCTATGGAGCGTTTACAAAATTTCAAGTCAGCTATATGAAATAGACGTATAACTTTTAATAAAGCGTTATATTGCTGAAAAACATTATTGAAGGCAAAATTACTGCTTCATGAACAATTTCGCTGCGAAATCAACTAAGTGTAGAAAGAACCGTTTGAGTACTTACGAAACGTTTCTTGCCACAATATTATAGTGGCTCAGTCGGGGCGGTGTTTCCGCCGAAATCAAAGTGCGGTTTGTGCCTCCCTCAATGTGCCGTCTGACACTCATAATAGAGTGCGTACTTTGCAAAAATCAACAATAGCCTCACATTTTTCTATAGCAATTCGAAATGTAGACTTCATTAATAATCCACCATTATCTACCACTTCTCCATCCACCATATGTGCAGTAATCCCAACAGTGCTTGTTACATCATTTGGTCCATCACATCTAAATTCAAACGGTAGCAAGCAAAAAATATCTACTGATGGCTTACAATATACAAGATTTGTACTAGCCCCTCCAGCACATGTCACTATGCAATTAGCAGTGGAAAAGCAATCCAATTCTTCATTGAACGTATTGACCCTATCTGGATAAAATATTTCAAACCCATTCATTTCAAAATATTCAATTATATCGCTTTCATTTAATAGGCGATTATTATTACCCCTTGCTACATATACACAATTATATTTTCTATTTGGTGAATACTGTCTAAGTATTGTTTCACGCAGGAATCTGCCTGCTTCCTTGTCTATCATATAACCCCAGCCTTCTTTTACGGAAGTCTCAATATTCCATACTGCCCACGCCATACAAGGCGGAACAATCAATTTTTTAACTTTAATGCATTCACATGGTCGAATCCAAATAATCTCCCTCTTCTTATAGTTAATATAATTAATTATTTGAATATTTCTTGGATCCTTTCTAACACATTCATCAATGATTATAGGCCAGTTATCATATTCACTAATTTTATCAATTTCTGCCAATTTTGTTAATCCTTCAAAAGCAAAATGAAAATAATTATACGACCACATTTTGACTAATGAAATTGCTTTCGGAAATTCCTTTAAATCTTCAAAATTACTTTTTATTAAACAGTAATTCTCTTTTGCATAACACCGAGGTGGTAAATGTTCTAAAAAACCCTCTTTATCAAACAGTATTTTGTCTGTGAGAAATTTATTCGCACATATAACCCCATCTGTATCTCCTCGAACATATGCATTTTTAATACTTGAAATATACTGTTTTGAACATTGGCGTTCTAATATTTCTTTATACTGCCATCTTTCATAATCACTTCTTCTTACTGCTGCTTTCTTGTAGTTAAAATAAGTTTTATCATTACATACTTTCACAACACTATCATTATGAGAGAAATACTCATATAAACTACTTATTTCTAATTTTTCTATTTTTTTATCAAAATGTTTAAAACATTTATATAGGCTCTCGTTCCGAAGTAATAAATTACAAATATATTTTTTTAGTGTTGTTTTCATTCCCATATGTCTCTATATT
>ERZ1023666.624-NODE-624-length-14022-cov-21.492661_pt1 | contig 14022 bp, 7 predicted proteins | sample MGYA00380341_ERZ1023666 | MGnify/ENA primary metagenome ERZ1023666 (study PRJEB33179, sample SAMN07448983) | human gut metagenome | biome: Human-gut; feature: Human associated habitat; material: Faeces | host: Homo sapiens | place: India: Bhopal | collected...
ACAATGCGCTCTTTGAAATTAATTGTTTTTGTAACGGATTCGTTCGAGACTTTTGAATATAACGGTATCGTCAGAACAAAAGACGTTACACCGTACAGCTTGTTCGGCGACTTTTTTTGTAAAAGAGCATAAATCCATACAAAAAGCTATGCTATTAGTACTCAAATTAGTGGCTAATTTATAAAAGATATACAGATGAAATGGCCTTATCCAAGCGATGGCTTTGTGCAGAGCGATACTGCAATAAGGTGCAAATATTTAAAACTTAATTGACTTTTATTAAAAGCATTAATAGGCAAGAAGCTGATAAATCTCATTAAAAAATAATGAATATGAGTAAACCACTTACGAAAGAGGAATTTATAATCAGACATTCTGCATATTTTCAGAGTATTGGCTTTGATGTACAATTTGCGGCCTTTATCTATTATTCATTAGACATAGGTTATGAGGATGCGATACACTATGAAAGTGAGGAGGACTTTGTAATAGATAGAGTATCCAATGGTAAGAAGGTAAAGGAGTACTATCAGGTTAAGTATAGTAACGACAATGGTAAGAAAATGACAAATGCTGATTCTGATTTTTGGAAAACAATTGATAATTGGATAGAACTCTATAATCTCTCAAGTATAGAAGAAAAGAAAAATTACTTTACTCAAGGAAAATTCATAATTATAACCAATAAAGAGATAGATAATAAGTTTTATACAAGTTTTGTAAATCTCAGAAATGGAGTTTGTGAAATACATGATGTGATTAAAGAATTGAAATCTGCATATGAGAAAAGAACTTCTTATAAGGAAACCTTAGGAAAATTAATTGAACTCGGAAAGAAAGATATCAGTCGTCTTAATCAATTTCTGCACAAAGTTGTAATAATTAGATTTAATAACTTTTTGGGATCCTTATATGATTTGTTCCTGCAGAAATACCAAAGGCCGGCTTTTGCAGATCAAATTATGAAAGAATTGATTGCTTCGATGTGGAATGATAAATTTAAAGGAGAGCCACCATCCTATACGGGGGAAGAGTTTACAAGAAAATATAAAGGTATCCTTGAAAGAGTAAGTTATGATGAAACTTTAACGTTAGAAAATGAAGACGATCCAAATTTAGAGATGGTGAATGACGAAGAAGCCTCTTTAATGATAGAACAATTAAAATCAGTTGAAGTTATTAGTGCAGACAGCACTAAGGATGATTACCTTCAAGCATATTATCTTGCGTTCTTTTTCAAGATAAAGAGTGCTATAGAAAACTTTAAGAAACTACAAATTATAACAAATGAATCGGAAAGCAGATTGGATAAGTCTGCAATTAATCAATGGAAAAGTATTTTTATCAAACATCACAATAAGATATTACAAAATGACATTGGCTATAGTTCTAAAGAAAAGATTGATGCTGGTAATTGTACTTTGAATGATACTTTAGATAAACAAATAAATATTAATGGGTACAAGGTAGATGAAGAGTTTTCTAAGGGATGGTATCTAAGGTTGTCTAATACATTGAAGATAGTATGGCATTATGACTGGTTTAAGAAATATATACTGAAAAAATGAGTGAACAATATATACAGAAAAATGTCGCATTCGTAGTAGGAGTCTTGTATGCTGCTGTTAACACTGAGGACGAAATAGAATTATCTCGTTTGGCTCTACTTATGCCTCTGTTAATGGATGATAGAATCGTGTCTAATTTGAATGACGATTCAAAACAATATGGTTTTGAAACTTTAATATCAATAAATCGTATTCCATTAGCAAACTATAATGAACGTTATATCTCGGTATTACCTCTTTTGTATCAAGCAATAGCCTTGCTGTTGGATGTAGAAGTTGTTTCCATGAGGAATGGTGTGCTGATAAAAATTGACAACGATGTTCTTGTAGACATGAATGTTTCATGTCAATGCAACAGTCTTACAAGAATGTGTATTGCAACATCAAAACTCCTTAAAATGACAGAAGGCAAGAGTATTGCAAGTATGTATAAATTTCTAAATATTGAGCTATGAAATTCCATATAGAGAAAATATATCTTTGGTTTAGTAAAGAGGATAAGCGTTGTATAACCTTTAAGAATAATAAGGTTAATGTTATTAGGGGAAACTCTTCCCGTGGAAAGAGTAATCTATTTGCCATTATCGACTATTGTCTTATGTCGGATAAGCCTAATATTGTGGAACCTATCATCAATGAATGCACCGAGTTTTATGGTCTTGAGTTTGTGTTGAATGACAGATATTATGCAGTTTCAAGAAAGAAACCAGAAGCAGGAACTGCATCGCAATGTGTTTGGATGCAGAATGAGGCGTTCAAAGATAATTACTATCCTGATGGTACAAGTAATATTAAGCCTTCTGATTTTAGAAGACAACTGGATTTGATATGTGGACTGACAGAGGAGTATTTATATCCGCTGGGATTTGATAAAGGGAAACCAAATTTTGTGGTGTCTTTCCGTTCTTTCTTGATGTTTAATGCATTGACAGAGAATATAATATCATCTCAGTATGAGTTTCTGAATTACAAGTTTTTTGAAGACGAATATGTCGATTCAAGAGAAAAAAGAGCATATCTGATGGATGTGCTTTTGGGAATAGACAATGTTGAGGAACGAAAGCAAAGAGAAGCAATTTCTGCACTTGACTCTGCAGAAAGGTCAAACAAAATACGAAAAAAGAAATATTCAAATGCTATTCAAAATTACAATAAATATAGAAATGATGTCATAAAACAGTTGGGCATTATAGAAGGAATATCTGATGCTGAGTATGAGAAACTTGATGGCAAAGAATTGATAAATCATGTAAAGGATGTTTTAAAGAAATACACTCCTCATAATGACAAGAAAATAGAAAAGAGTGCAACCGAAATAAGTAACCTCTCGACAGAACTGTACAAGAAGAGAATGCTCTTGTTCAACATAAAAAGAGCACAAGCAGAATATCAGAAATATCAAGAGGAAATGTCATCTATAGACGAAAGTCTCAAACCAGTTGAGTATCTGAATCAACATTTGCCTGAGTATGGTGTTACAATTTGGGGACGTCATATTCTTGATGAACTAAGGACTTCTTTGTTGAAAATCAAAATGAAGAAAGTGCATAAGGATATGACTTCTATCGTATCATTCAAGAATATCGAGAATTTGGAAAGAGAGATATGTGATCTTGAAAATCAAATGAAAATGTTGTCAGAAGTAAAGTTGAAGCCGATAGAAGAATCTTCACTTTACCTTGCTTTAGGACAATTAAAATCTCTTTTGCCTATTCTGGCTGATATTTTTAATCAAATACCACAGGATATCCCTAAGGATTATGACTATGTTAATGATAGGCAAATTCGAGATAAAGCTAATTTGATACTTTCTGAAATACAAACAAAGAGAGGTTCTGTTGTTAGGGGTACATTTGACAAGTATATGCAGATGGTATATGACTCTATACAAATAAAGGATAATTTCGAAAACTGTAAAACTCGATATAATCGTGAACAAGAAAGACTGGAATTGAGTGATGGAAAGTCAATACTTAATTACAACAATATAGGAAGTCAATCGAATTATATGTATCTACATATTTGTTTCTTCCTTGGTATGCATAATTTCTTGTTGGACTATCCTTGTGAGCAGATTGGTAATTTTCTTTTTATAGACCAACCAAGTGTACCATATTTTGAGAATAAAGACAACAACAAATCAAATGACAAAGCAAAGCTATTGGATGTATTCAGAATAATTAATGCTTTTGTAGAAGAACGCATTTCAAAAGGACATGAGTTTCAGATTATTCTCATTGAACATGCCGAAGAAGCTTATTGGACAGGAGACAATGCACTGTCAACTTTCTCTACACGTGTGAATTTTGACGGAGATGAAGCATTGGTTCCGTTAGACGTAATAAAAAAGTATCGCAATGAAAATTAGTATCAATAGCGTTAGTAAGATGGTCGTCCATTTTATTGGTAATAAAGCAAAAGGAGATGGTGTGGACTTTGGAGGAAACTTGATACCAGTAGAAGATATAGAACAAGATATCAAGAAACTCGTTGCAAAGTCATTTGATTTTTGTGATTTGTACCACTTCTATTTTGAATCAACTGTTGAGTTGAATCCTGTTTACACTTTTGTTCGGACTATTTTTCAAGATAGCAATACCTTTTTGCAACAATCAAAGCATATTGCAAAGATTCTGTATGATTGTTCTGTAGATCCAAAGATAAAAGAGGGTGAACTAAGTCTGTATTATCTTAATGGTTGTGAATTGAATGGAGAGACATGTGATGCTGTGGCTATTATAAAATCAGAAACACAGCAACAACTACTTCAGGTAAGTAGAAACAACCAACAAGTAACGGCAAGGAAAGCATCAGGTATTAGTCTTAGCAAAATAGAAAAAGGATGTATAATCCTTGCCAAAGACGAAGAACAAGGATTTCAAATAGCAATAGTGGACAATGTAAGGAAAGGTGGGGAAACAAAGTATTGGAAGGACAGCTTTCTGCATGTTAAATCATATAATAGTCCTAAACATCAAACAGTTAGTCTCACAGATATCTGCAATGATTTTATTAACACGACTGTTGCTGGTACAGAAAGATTGTCAATGGTTGAAAAGGCTATGATTTCAGTTAGAGCTAAAAAGGTCTTGCAAGATAATAATACTCTTTCTGTAAATGACTATATAGAGGAAGTTTTTCAAGATTTTATTTTAGAGACAAAATTCAAGGAGTTTATTTCTGATAAAGGCTTGGATGATGAAATACATAAAGATGGTTCTATAAATGTTGATCATACCGCTTTGAAAAAAGCAAAGACTAAGGTTGAGACTATAAAGTTGGACTCAAATTTTGACATTCGCATAAAAGGAGGAGAAGACCGCATTGTAAAGGGGTATGACAAGAATGCAGGAATGAACTATTATACACTTTATTTTGAAGAAGAGAAATAATCAATTTAAACATAATATTATACAATTATGAGTACAGATCTTAAAAGAAGAAATGTGCCTTTCTCTCCGCCTGATATGACGGAGGCAGAGGCTGCAGAGGTGCGTGATGCTATTTTGTCTGGTTGGATTACAACTGGACCACGCACAAAGAAGTTGGAGAAAGAAGTAGCTGAGTTTGTTGGTGTGCAGAAGGCTGTATGCCTTAACTCGCAAACTGCTTGTGGTGAGATGGCTCTTAGACTGCTGGGTATTGGTGTGGGCGACGAGGTGATTGTGCCTGCCTATACCTACACAGCAAGTGCTTCTATCGTGGAGCATGTGGGAGCCAAGCTTGTGTTTGTGGATGTGCAGAAGGATTGCCTTGAGATGGACTATGAGGCAGTGGAGAAGGCTATCACTCCTAATACTAAGGCAATCATTCCAGTTGACTTGGCTGGTATTCCTTGCGACTACGACAGACTGTATAGTATCGTGGAAGGCAAGAAGGCTATGTTTACTCCTAAGACCGACTTGCAGAAGATGCTTGGACGTGTTGCCATTTGCTGTGATGCCGCACATGCCTTTGGTGCATCACGTAAGGGAAAGATGGTGGGAGCTATTGCCGACTTCTCGTCTTTCTCGTTCCATGCTGTGAAGAACTTTACTACTGCTGAGGGTGGTGCCTTGTCGTGGAACCTGCCTTTCGGTAATGAGAAGGTAGTGAAGGACTTGGACAAGAATGTGGATAATACATTTAGTGGTGTGCCTGAGATTGAGGGAGAGACTTGGAATGAGAATCTTTATCGTAAGGCACAGCTGTTGAGTCTGCATGGTCAGAACAAGGATGCTTTGGCTAAGACTAAACTCGGTGCTTGGGAGTATGACATTATCGGCACTTGGTATAAGTGTAACATGACGGATGTGGTGGCTGCTATCGGACTGGTGCAGATGCAGCGTTACAAGGGTATGCTGGAGCGTAGACGCAAGATGATTGAGCGTTATGATGAGGCATTGAAACCTTTGAACGTGGCTGTGCTGAATCATTATGACGAGGAGCATACTTCATCTGGTCACTTGTACTTGGTGCGTCTGTTGGGCAAGACACGTGAGGAGACAAACAAGGTGATTGAAAAGATGGCGGAGCGTGGTATTGCTACCAACGTTCACTACAAGCCGCTGCCTATGATGACTGCCTATAAGAAATTGGGCTTCGACATCAAGGATTTCCCTAATGCTTATAATATGTTTGTCAATGAGGTTACTTTGCCGTTGAACACGAAAATGACGGATGAGGACTTGGAGTATGTAATAGAAAATTTCGTAGAAATCGTAAATAGCATTTAATGATAGCATCTAACGAGAAACTATTATTAAACCTTATAAAAATAGCATTGGGTAAAAATACTAAATGTACTTTGCCCAATACTTTAGAATGGAACATAATGTTTGACATGTCAATGAAACAGTGTGTTCCTTCTGTGGTTTTAGATGGTTTGAACAAATCATTAGCCTCAGAGCCTTGGCAAGACGATAAAGGCCTTGGCAAGATGGATAAGCTAAAATGGCTCAGTATGGTGCTTAATATGGAAAGGCAATATACCATACATGAAAGCATAATTGCTGAACTGGCTGCTTTCTATCGGGAAGCTGGTTATCAGATGATGTTGTTGAAAGGTTATGGATTATCGAAATACTGGCCTATTCCCTATCATCGACCAACAGGAGACATCGATATATATCTTATGCATCTGAATCCTGAAGGTAAAGAGAAGAGCCGACCTGCATGGGAATGTGCAGACAAGTTAATGACGGAAAAGTTCGGAATATTGGTTGACAATTCACATCATCATCATTCCGTCTTTACCTATAAGGGCATAATGGTAGAGAATCATTTTGATTTTGTCAATGTACATTCTCATCATTCCAACCGTTGGATTGAAAACGAGTTCAAGACTCTGGCTTTGAAGGGGAATGAGGAGTTTACTTTTGACAATGGTACAAAACTGCTATTCCCTTCTCCTTTGCTTAATTGTCTTTTTGTTGCACGCCATAATGCAATCCATTTTGCCGCAGAGCATCTCAATTTACGTCAACTGCTTGATTGGGCATTGTTCGTAGAAAAGCGACATAAAGATATAGATTGGAATTACTTTTGGAACATTGCAAAAAAAATGGGAATGGAAAAGTTCGTACTGTGTATGGTGTTTGTTGCAATAGAGCAACTGTCGTTTGAGAAGAGTATTTTTCATATTCCAGAAGAATTTGCCGATTTCCAGAAAAGTGAGCGTAAGTTGATTGACAAGGTGCTTGACAATATCCTAAATCCAACAGATGAAGCTAACGATGGTAAGTGTATTGCTTATGTAATAAATCGGTATAAATTATGGAAAAGCAATTTGTGGAAGCACAGGATTGTGTATAGCGATAGTGTTATTTCTACATTTTGTGCTCAGATAAAGAGTCATTTAATGAAACCAGCTTCAATTTTTGGAAGATAATGAAAATAAAGAATTTTGCTTTACTGCATATACTTAATAGTATTAAGCTATTTTGTGTTTACTTATTTGTGCCAAGAAAGGCGCATCACCTACCAAATGATTAATGACAATGGAATTTGATAAAGATTTTTTAGGCAAGCTCTTTGAGCAAGCCACAATGAACCCAAGATTACGTCAGAGCTTCGATTTGCGTACATCTTCGGCTGATAATAGTCAGCGTATGCTGAATGCATTGTTGCCAGAAACCGTTGTACCTATTCATCGTCATGAGGACACTACAGAAACAGTTGTCTGTTTGTGTGGAAAATTGGATGAAGTGATATATGAGGAGGTAGTGACATACGAGAATTCGTCATCCAATGCGATACCTATGGGTATGGACTCTAAGGATGTAGTACGCAAAGTGGAATATCGCGAGGTGCAACGCATTCATCTTTGCCCAGCGGAGGCAAAGTATGGATGCCAGATACCAAAAGGGGCATGGCACACGGTGGAAGTAATAGAGCCGAGTGTGATATTTGAGGCAAAGGATGGGGCGTATAAAGGTAGGGTGTCCAGTTCGTTGTACCAATTTTAGCTCACTTTCCTAAGCGTTTTGGTTCGTTCTGTAACCCAGTTTTTGGACAAGGGCTTGGTTGACCAAGTACTGATGTCCTTCAGTTTAACATTTACAATGCGCTCTTTGAAATTAATTGTTTTTGTAACGGATTCGTTCGAGACTTTTGAATATAACGGTATCGTCAGAACAAAAGACGTTACACCGTACAGCTTGTTCGGCGACTTTTTTTGTAAAAGAGCATAAATCCATACAAAAAGCTATGCTATTAGTACTCAAATTAGTGGCTAATTTATAAAAGATATACAGATGAAATGGCCTTATCCAAGCGATGGCTTTGTGCAGAGCGATACTGCAATAAGGTGCAAATATTTAAAACTTAATTGACTTTTATTAAAAGCATTAATAGGCAAGAAGCTGATAAATCTCATTAAAAAATAATGAATATGAGTAAACCACTTACGAAAGAGGAATTTATAATCAGACATTCTGCATATTTTCAGAGTATTGGCTTTGATGTACAATTTGCGGCCTTTATCTATTATTCATTAGACATAGGTTATGAGGATGCGATACACTATGAAAGTGAGGAGGACTTTGTAATAGATAGAGTATCCAATGGTAAGAAGGTAAAGGAGTACTATCAGGTTAAGTATAGTAACGACAATGGTAAGAAAATGACAAATGCTGATTCTGATTTTTGGAAAACAATTGATAATTGGATAGAACTCTATAATCTCTCAAGTATAGAAGAAAAGAAAAATTACTTTACTCAAGGAAAATTCATAATTATAACCAATAAAGAGATAGATAATAAGTTTTATACAAGTTTTGTAAATCTCAGAAATGGAGTTTGTGAAATACATGATGTGATTAAAGAATTGAAATCTGCATATGAGAAAAGAACTTCTTATAAGGAAACCTTAGGAAAATTAATTGAACTCGGAAAGAAAGATATCAGTCGTCTTAATCAATTTCTGCACAAAGTTGTAATAATTAGATTTAATAACTTTTTGGGATCCTTATATGATTTGTTCCTGCAGAAATACCAAAGGCCGGCTTTTGCAGATCAAATTATGAAAGAATTGATTGCTTCGATGTGGAATGATAAATTTAAAGGAGAGCCACCATCCTATACGGGGGAAGAGTTTACAAGAAAATATAAAGGTATCCTTGAAAGAGTAAGTTATGATGAAACTTTAACGTTAGAAAATGAAGACGATCCAAATTTAGAGATGGTGAATGACGAAGAAGCCTCTTTAATGATAGAACAATTAAAATCAGTTGAAGTTATTAGTGCAGACAGCACTAAGGATGATTACCTTCAAGCATATTATCTTGCGTTCTTTTTCAAGATAAAGAGTGCTATAGAAAACTTTAAGAAACTACAAATTATAACAAATGAATCGGAAAGCAGATTGGATAAGTCTGCAATTAATCAATGGAAAAGTATTTTTATCAAACATCACAATAAGATATTACAAAATGACATTGGCTATAGTTCTAAAGAAAAGATTGATGCTGGTAATTGTACTTTGAATGATACTTTAGATAAACAAATAAATATTAATGGGTACAAGGTAGATGAAGAGTTTTCTAAGGGATGGTATCTAAGGTTGTCTAATACATTGAAGATAGTATGGCATTATGACTGGTTTAAGAAATATATACTGAAAAAATGAGTGAACAATATATACAGAAAAATGTCGCATTCGTAGTAGGAGTCTTGTATGCTGCTGTTAACACTGAGGACGAAATAGAATTATCTCGTTTGGCTCTACTTATGCCTCTGTTAATGGATGATAGAATCGTGTCTAATTTGAATGACGATTCAAAACAATATGGTTTTGAAACTTTAATATCAATAAATCGTATTCCATTAGCAAACTATAATGAACGTTATATCTCGGTATTACCTCTTTTGTATCAAGCAATAGCCTTGCTGTTGGATGTAGAAGTTGTTTCCATGAGGAATGGTGTGCTGATAAAAATTGACAACGATGTTCTTGTAGACATGAATGTTTCATGTCAATGCAACAGTCTTACAAGAATGTGTATTGCAACATCAAAACTCCTTAAAATGACAGAAGGCAAGAGTATTGCAAGTATGTATAAATTTCTAAATATTGAGCTATGAAATTCCATATAGAGAAAATATATCTTTGGTTTAGTAAAGAGGATAAGCGTTGTATAACCTTTAAGAATAATAAGGTTAATGTTATTAGGGGAAACTCTTCCCGTGGAAAGAGTAATCTATTTGCCATTATCGACTATTGTCTTATGTCGGATAAGCCTAATATTGTGGAACCTATCATCAATGAATGCACCGAGTTTTATGGTCTTGAGTTTGTGTTGAATGACAGATATTATGCAGTTTCAAGAAAGAAACCAGAAGCAGGAACTGCATCGCAATGTGTTTGGATGCAGAATGAGGCGTTCAAAGATAATTACTATCCTGATGGTACAAGTAATATTAAGCCTTCTGATTTTAGAAGACAACTGGATTTGATATGTGGACTGACAGAGGAGTATTTATATCCGCTGGGATTTGATAAAGGGAAACCAAATTTTGTGGTGTCTTTCCGTTCTTTCTTGATGTTTAATGCATTGACAGAGAATATAATATCATCTCAGTATGAGTTTCTGAATTACAAGTTTTTTGAAGACGAATATGTCGATTCAAGAGAAAAAAGAGCATATCTGATGGATGTGCTTTTGGGAATAGACAATGTTGAGGAACGAAAGCAAAGAGAAGCAATTTCTGCACTTGACTCTGCAGAAAGGTCAAACAAAATACGAAAAAAGAAATATTCAAATGCTATTCAAAATTACAATAAATATAGAAATGATGTCATAAAACAGTTGGGCATTATAGAAGGAATATCTGATGCTGAGTATGAGAAACTTGATGGCAAAGAATTGATAAATCATGTAAAGGATGTTTTAAAGAAATACACTCCTCATAATGACAAGAAAATAGAAAAGAGTGCAACCGAAATAAGTAACCTCTCGACAGAACTGTACAAGAAGAGAATGCTCTTGTTCAACATAAAAAGAGCACAAGCAGAATATCAGAAATATCAAGAGGAAATGTCATCTATAGACGAAAGTCTCAAACCAGTTGAGTATCTGAATCAACATTTGCCTGAGTATGGTGTTACAATTTGGGGACGTCATATTCTTGATGAACTAAGGACTTCTTTGTTGAAAATCAAAATGAAGAAAGTGCATAAGGATATGACTTCTATCGTATCATTCAAGAATATCGAGAATTTGGAAAGAGAGATATGTGATCTTGAAAATCAAATGAAAATGTTGTCAGAAGTAAAGTTGAAGCCGATAGAAGAATCTTCACTTTACCTTGCTTTAGGACAATTAAAATCTCTTTTGCCTATTCTGGCTGATATTTTTAATCAAATACCACAGGATATCCCTAAGGATTATGACTATGTTAATGATAGGCAAATTCGAGATAAAGCTAATTTGATACTTTCTGAAATACAAACAAAGAGAGGTTCTGTTGTTAGGGGTACATTTGACAAGTATATGCAGATGGTATATGACTCTATACAAATAAAGGATAATTTCGAAAACTGTAAAACTCGATATAATCGTGAACAAGAAAGACTGGAATTGAGTGATGGAAAGTCAATACTTAATTACAACAATATAGGAAGTCAATCGAATTATATGTATCTACATATTTGTTTCTTCCTTGGTATGCATAATTTCTTGTTGGACTATCCTTGTGAGCAGATTGGTAATTTTCTTTTTATAGACCAACCAAGTGTACCATATTTTGAGAATAAAGACAACAACAAATCAAATGACAAAGCAAAGCTATTGGATGTATTCAGAATAATTAATGCTTTTGTAGAAGAACGCATTTCAAAAGGACATGAGTTTCAGATTATTCTCATTGAACATGCCGAAGAAGCTTATTGGACAGGAGACAATGCACTGTCAACTTTCTCTACACGTGTGAATTTTGACGGAGATGAAGCATTGGTTCCGTTAGACGTAATAAAAAAGTATCGCAATGAAAATTAGTATCAATAGCGTTAGTAAGATGGTCGTCCATTTTATTGGTAATAAAGCAAAAGGAGATGGTGTGGACTTTGGAGGAAACTTGATACCAGTAGAAGATATAGAACAAGATATCAAGAAACTCGTTGCAAAGTCATTTGATTTTTGTGATTTGTACCACTTCTATTTTGAATCAACTGTTGAGTTGAATCCTGTTTACACTTTTGTTCGGACTATTTTTCAAGATAGCAATACCTTTTTGCAACAATCAAAGCATATTGCAAAGATTCTGTATGATTGTTCTGTAGATCCAAAGATAAAAGAGGGTGAACTAAGTCTGTATTATCTTAATGGTTGTGAATTGAATGGAGAGACATGTGATGCTGTGGCTATTATAAAATCAGAAACACAGCAACAACTACTTCAGGTAAGTAGAAACAACCAACAAGTAACGGCAAGGAAAGCATCAGGTATTAGTCTTAGCAAAATAGAAAAAGGATGTATAATCCTTGCCAAAGACGAAGAACAAGGATTTCAAATAGCAATAGTGGACAATGTAAGGAAAGGTGGGGAAACAAAGTATTGGAAGGACAGCTTTCTGCATGTTAAATCATATAATAGTCCTAAACATCAAACAGTTAGTCTCACAGATATCTGCAATGATTTTATTAACACGACTGTTGCTGGTACAGAAAGATTGTCAATGGTTGAAAAGGCTATGATTTCAGTTAGAGCTAAAAAGGTCTTGCAAGATAATAATACTCTTTCTGTAAATGACTATATAGAGGAAGTTTTTCAAGATTTTATTTTAGAGACAAAATTCAAGGAGTTTATTTCTGATAAAGGCTTGGATGATGAAATACATAAAGATGGTTCTATAAATGTTGATCATACCGCTTTGAAAAAAGCAAAGACTAAGGTTGAGACTATAAAGTTGGACTCAAATTTTGACATTCGCATAAAAGGAGGAGAAGACCGCATTGTAAAGGGGTATGACAAGAATGCAGGAATGAACTATTATACACTTTATTTTGAAGAAGAGAAATAATCAATTTAAACATAATATTATACAATTATGAGTACAGATCTTAAAAGAAGAAATGTGCCTTTCTCTCCGCCTGATATGACGGAGGCAGAGGCTGCAGAGGTGCGTGATGCTATTTTGTCTGGTTGGATTACAACTGGACCACGCACAAAGAAGTTGGAGAAAGAAGTAGCTGAGTTTGTTGGTGTGCAGAAGGCTGTATGCCTTAACTCGCAAACTGCTTGTGGTGAGATGGCTCTTAGACTGCTGGGTATTGGTGTGGGCGACGAGGTGATTGTGCCTGCCTATACCTACACAGCAAGTGCTTCTATCGTGGAGCATGTGGGAGCCAAGCTTGTGTTTGTGGATGTGCAGAAGGATTGCCTTGAGATGGACTATGAGGCAGTGGAGAAGGCTATCACTCCTAATACTAAGGCAATCATTCCAGTTGACTTGGCTGGTATTCCTTGCGACTACGACAGACTGTATAGTATCGTGGAAGGCAAGAAGGCTATGTTTACTCCTAAGACCGACTTGCAGAAGATGCTTGGACGTGTTGCCATTTGCTGTGATGCCGCACATGCCTTTGGTGCATCACGTAAGGGAAAGATGGTGGGAGCTATTGCCGACTTCTCGTCTTTCTCGTTCCATGCTGTGAAGAACTTTACTACTGCTGAGGGTGGTGCTTTGTCATGGAATTTGCCTTTCGGTAATGAGAAGGTGGTGAAGGACTTGGACAAGAATGTGGATAATGCGTTCAGCGGCGTGCCTGAGATTGAGGGTGAGACTTGGAATGAGAATCTTTACCGCAAGGCACAGTTATTGAGTCTGCATGGACAGAACAAGGATGCTTTGGCTAAGACTAAGCTCGGAGCTTGGGAGTATGACATTATCGGCACTTGGTATAAGTGTAATATGACTGACGTGGTGGCTGCTATCGGACTGGTGCAGATGCAGCGTTACAAGGGTATGCTGGAGC